>Ga0247741_1000128_pt1 | contig 53245 bp, 62 predicted proteins | sample UWRJL213509R2_FD_180945 | JGI IMG/M metagenome (GOLD analysis project Ga0247741, IMG submission 180945) | Plant litter microbial communities from Arlington Agricultural Research Station in Wisconsin, United States - UWRJ-L213-509R-2 | ecosystem: Environmental > Terrestrial > Plant litter >... | reverse complement strand
TCTACTGATGCCGCCGCCGATCAGAGTTCGATATATCCTCGCATGGTCCCTATGGCGACGAACCCACCAGGCTTCCGCAATGAACTCACACTACAAAACACGCCATCAAACGCAACTGTAGTATTAGGCTCACGTGACATGCGGGGCAAATGACCAAGGCCCGCAGATCTGGAAGGGGACCGCGCAGCCAGTCGATGCGCAAGCTGCGCAGCAGTCCACGCGGTCCGGTCTGCAAAGCTTTCGAGGCGCACTGTTGACCCGGCTGAGTAACCCGAAAGCCATCGTCGGCTATACCAGCTTTTTCGCGGCATTTCCCCTCAAAGGGTACCAACAGAACTTGCGTTGTCGTTACCACTCGGCGTTTCTACAGCCGAAGCCGGATGTTAGATGATCGTGGCGCTGGCTTTCTCCATCGAACGGTCTAGACGCACATATCCGGCCGCCAAGCGGTGGATCGATGGCGCAAGCGCTGCCATGCTCGGCATGCGATTGGCCGCGATCGAAGCTTGAGCCGAGTCATGTGACTCGCCACCATTGCTCCGCGCATTAATTAGCATGTTGATGGTTCATTTGAAATCGGCGTCCGACGGCTGAACCCAAGGGCTTCAGCGGGCAGTTTACCCTCAACAACGCTTGCGATACGCCCTTATTTAGTTGGCGCCTCGGCGAAGCGGGCTTGCTGGGAGACAGGAAGTGATAAAGCGCGAGCACAGGCTCGCAATCTCACCTCTTGTAGCTTCCCGACGGAGGGGACGGTCGCACGGTTTTCCTCAATCGTTACATACCTAATCCAATTAAGCGATGTGAAACATCTTTGTAGCCTGCTGGGTCAACGATCCTCTAAATGTTTGAAAGGATCTTTCGATGACCCCCTCCTTAAAAGCTGTCCACACGCGCGTGCCGAAAGTAGTCACGATTGCCGAATTAGAGGCGGATCCCCACGGAGTGTTCAGGCGAGATAGGGGTGGCGATCCATTTGTCCGACGCGACGACGGCGTATATCTCATCATCCGAGCTAGCGAGGTAAATTCGCTTATAGATGGTGAACCTACTAGGTATGTTGAACCCGAACTGGCCCAACTGCACGGCATAACTAAGGGCGCGCTCTTTGACCTTTGCAACAACGCAATGCTGATGTCGAACGGCGCCATGCATAGCGGCAGGCGTGCGCCATTGGTTCGGACATTTACTTTCCGCATGATTGACGGGCTGCGGCCACGTGTACGTTCCTACGCGAACGACATCATCGATCAGCATCAGGCCCAAAACCGGATGGAGTTATTGACGGACTATGCGTCGCTAATCCCGGCGCGCACGGCCGCGTTCGTACTGGGCATTCCTCACGAGGACGAACCGAAATTCACCAACCTTGTTTCTAAAGTCGCGAGAATATTTGCATATGCGGTTAGGCCGGAAGAAATTTCGGGTATTGAGAAGGCGGCACAGGAGCTCAACGACTATGTGGGAGCCCTCATAGAGTTCCGTCGCCGCCATCCTCGCGGTGATTTCCTTTCCGAGTATGTCGCTGCCGTGGATGGCAAAGGTGAGCTGACCTCCCTTGAAGCGGTTATGCAGATCATTTCCGTCATTCTGGCCGCAAGCAACCCAACGCATACCGCAATGGTTATCCAGACAGCCGTCCTACTTAAACACCGGCCCCAGTGGAATACACTATGCGAGTACCCAGGTCTCGTTCCCAAGGCAGTCGTGGAGGCTCTTCGGTTTGAACCGCCGATCGCCTCTGTATCCTACCTCGCTCGAGAATCCATTGAGATCGACGGACAAACAATTCCAGTCGGCGCACTTGTCAGTCTCATGACTATATCTGCAATGCGGGACGAGCAAATCTATCCCGACCCAGATCGGCTCGACATTCTCCGCGACCAGCCGCGCTGGCATCCGGTACTCGGTGGCGGCGAACGCGGATTTCTCGGCGAAGCTTTAGCCAAGATAGAACTCGAGGAAGGTCTACTCGCTTTAATTACTCGGCTTCCCGATTTACATGCGGAGGATGAACAGTTTGAAGTTAGGGGTCACGCAGGTCTTCGACGAGTATCGCCGCTCCATCTCCGTTGGAGCTGATTGGACTTCGGAAAGGATCAACCGGTTTTAGCACGCCGAACTAGAGGATAAGTTCGAGAACATAGCGCACAGATGCAGCGCGGGGTCGCGTCGAAAACCAATGACCCCAGCGCCTGTGAAACCGCTAACGCGACGTTTCATACCCGGCGACGGTCAAGGAGCGCGCAGAGGCGGTCGCCTAGGAGCTGAACCGGATGGATCTAAGCGAGGCATCGATCTGGCCACCGCGAGTGACAACCTGCGCGTCGGCATCCACGTCATCCGCCGTGCCGTCAAAGCCCCCGTTCGTCAGATCGCTGAGAATGCAGGCGCCGACGGATCGATCGTGGTTGGCGAGCTTCAGGGGAATTCCGATGATCGACCCTGCGAAGGTTAGGCGAACGGTGCTCCTGGATGCCGCATCCATAGCAGGGTCACTGCTTAAGACCGAGCCGCCCACGTTAAACCAGGTTTCATTTGTAATGTATTTCTGCAAGCTCGAAATAATGTACCGAGGCCCGTAGGGTAGCTCTGCAAGCGAGATTGTCGAATAGGATCGGATTCATGTGGAGAAGGCTAATTGGCTCAAGTGTTGCACTGCTGGTTATCTTTGGTCAGGCGTCGGCTCAAGAGCCGACCAGGGCTCCGGAATTTGACGATATTCTCGGCGCGCTTTCTCAAGCAAAGCAAGTGACTTTAATCGTCGATTTCAGCAGTTGCACAGATCCACAAGACAGCACCGCGACACGGATACAGGCAGGATTGAGAATACAGAGCTTCATGGTCGTGGACGGTGACCAAATCGCGTTTTCTGACGCGCATACGGCTCTCGACAAAGACGGTAATCCCTTTACCGACTACGTCCGTTATCGCGTCAAACGGGAAGGTGTAGTCGAAATTCGCCATGATATGGTCCATGCCGGCGGTGCGGCTATCAAACCAGCCGAAACGTACCGCTGCACCATTGGGAACGCTGCCCACTTCGTATGGTGATCTTCGTAAGGGAGGCAAAGTCTGCCAGTCGTCCTTTGGCGATAGTTGAGGCGCGCGGTTCTCAGTCAAACAGAAGAAAAGCTGTATTCTGCGGACACGATTAATTAGGCTACCATCCGGCTTCACGCAACTTTAAGCCGCAGTGGGCCTTCTCCAGGGTATTACGCATCACCGCAGCTAGCTCGGAACTGAGCTGGCGTTCGCCGTGTGCACCGAGTGTTCTCCTTTTTTCCGGGCGTTGTACGCCATCATTGATGAACAGGTGTTGGGGTCACACAATGACTGACAAGACTACATGTTAGCAGAGCCTGATAAAAGCCTTGCGCGCCCGCTACTTTATCTCATGTCGGCTTCTGCGGGCGTGGCAGTCGCGAGCATTTATTACAATCAGCCGCTCCTAAGCCTCGTCCGGGACAGCTTCGGGGATGCAGCCGCGCTAATTGTTCCGGCAATGACCCAGATCGGGTACGCGGCGGGCCTCTTCCTACTCGTTCCGCTTGGTGACAAATTCGAGCGCCGTGGTCTTGTAACGGTACAATTTCTCGCTTTGACTCTCACGCTAATGGCAGTCGCCTCGGCACCGTCGATCGCGATGCTCGCCGTCGCGTCGCTAGCCCTGGGCGCTTTTGCGACGGTCGCACAGCAAATCATCCCGCTGGCGACGCTCCTTGCCTCTCCATCGCAGAGAGGCAAGACCCTTGGGTTGATGATGTCAGGTCTGGTGTCCGGCATTATTCTTAGCCGCGCTGTTGCAGGTCTCGTCGGGAGCTATATCGGATGGCGCTACACGTTCCTCGCCGCGGTCCCGATCGACCTTATAGCAGCCGGGACACTCTGGTTTAGCCTTCCATCGACAAAGTCGCAGGGTGTCCTGACTTACGGACAGCTCGTTGCATCGCTGCCGGAAATCTGGAAATTGACGCCCCCGCTTCGTCGGGCGTCAATAACCCAAGCTGCACTCTTCGGCTCCTTTAGCATTTTCTGGTCTGTCCTTGCGCTACGGCTGGAAGCCTTTGGGTACAGCACAAGCGTGGCAGGCGCTTTTGGTCTTGTTGGAGCACTCGGGATATTCGTGTCGCCGATTGCGGGCAGGATGGCGGACAAGCATGGAACAACTGTTACCGTCCGCAGCGGCATCTCCCTTGTCCTTGTCTCCTGGCTTCTATTCATTGCAATCCCCAACATCTACGGGATGCTGCTCGGAGTCGTACTACTCGACATAGGCGTGCAGATTTCCCTGGTTTCAAACCAGCATACGATTTTCGGGCTCGGGGAAGCCACGCGCGCTCGGATGAACACCATCCTTATGGGACTGACATTCCTGGGCGGCGCGGTCGGGTCCGCTGTTTCGGGTGTCGTCTGGCAGTCGGGCGGCTGGTTCGCGGTCTGTGGAGCGGGCTTGGTATTTGCCATCGCCGCTGTTGCAGCTAGCGCGCTTACGCGCGAGAGGCTGTCCCCAAAGCAGGGTGACGATTGATCCAAAAGAAATCCGACCGCATAGCCGGGCTGCTTTTCATTGACTGCAGAACCACCATCGTAGCTGTGCAGACCATCCGCATGCAGCCCGGATATACAGCGGGCCTCAAGGAATAGATCGACAGCCGGCCGAATAATTCTGCCCTGCTGGAAACCTCGCCGGAGAAGCTTTCCGACCTCGTCCGGCACTTTTTCGAACAACCTTTTAAGGTCAGTTTCGTCGATAGCCTCCGCAGCTTCCGCCGGTGAACACCACCTTAATGTTCGCTGCCCTTTCTCAGGAAACCTCTCCTCGGTCCGGGAGACAAGAATGAGATGGACGCGTACCTGCGCCCGGACGATTTCGCCTTTGTCCAAAACCTCGTCGTACTCGTAGGCGCCGGCAGACTTTTCCAAACGCGACCCTTCACGCCCGCTTTTCTGCCATGCCTCTTCTTTCGCCACTTCGAACGAGGTCTTTTTTGCAATACCCCAGCCTTTGGGAACTACCCATCGACCAATGTCGCGACTGGTGATGAGAAGTACCTCGACCGCACAATTGGGCCTTGGTGAAAAACGGAGGCAGATCGCTCCATATTGGAGAACAACGTCAAAGCTCCCCGGCCGATCGGACAGCCGCTTCTTTTCCGAATAATGAGATTTTCGCTCCGGCCCATGACCGTCATTTCTGTGGTTTCCCGTAAAAATGGGCTGTTGTTGTCCTTACGCATCCTTGAGGCGGCTTTCGATGAGGAGGCCTTGCTCGTTCATGATCGGGTAGGCGACAGAGATGATATGGGCGTTGATGCGCTTGAGGTCGCGCAGCATGTCGAGATGCAGCGAACTTGTCTGCAGGCTGTCGGCGCGGCCGTCGCGCAGGCGTTCCAGGTGGCGCTCGGAGGATTGCTTCTCCATCCGGCGCACCTCGACCTTCACTTGCATCATCTGCCTGGCGAGGTTGAAGTCGCGGGTGACGAAGATCGTCTGGGCGATGCGCAGATTGTCGATGGTCAGATGGAAGAGCTTCTTCAGCTCCTCATAGCCGTCCTCGGAAAATTTAAGGCCGAGCGAGGCCTTCTCGGTGACCTGGGGAGCCAAGCCCTTTTCGACGATGTCACCGATATGCTCGAGGTTGATCGCATAGTCGATGATGACGATCGAGCGGCGACCGTTCTCTTCGCTGAGGCCCTCGCGGCCGAGCTTGGAGAGATAGATCTTCACCTCCTGCTGGAGGCTGTCAACGCGCTTTTCCAGTGCCGGGATTTCCTGGAGCTTGGACAGATCGTTGAGCTCTAAGGCATCGGCGGCGCGCATCAGCATGCGCTCGATAAGATCGCCGACGCGGAGCGTTTCTCGCGTGGCGCTCGAAAGCGCCACGACGGGCGTCGAAAGCTCCTGGGTGTCAAGATATTTCGGCACGTTATCGGACTGCCCTTCTTCCGGTACCAGACTCAGCATCAGTTTGGAGAGCAAGCCCGAGAACGACCAAGCAAGTACCGCAAGTATGAGACTGAAGCCGAGATGCGCATCGACCGGCAGCTTGGCGGGCGAGAGCGGCAGCATCTCAAGCAGGTGGGCGCTATATCGGGATAGCGGCAGCGCGGTGAGGCAGCCGATGGCGGCTGATCAGCAATCCTCAACTTATCATCCTCGACGAGCCTGTGGCTGCACTCGACGTCACCGTGCGAGGCCAGGTACTCGAACTATTCATCGGCTCCAGGCTCGTTACGGTTTCTCTTGTCTGTTCATCAGCCATGATCTTGACGTCGTTGAGGCTGTCGCCGTCAACCGCTTGATGCGCGAGGATCTCACGCGAAAGCTATGCTTTGACCATGTGTTCCTGCGCGGCAGGATTTTTGAAAACAGCACCCCTTTTAGGGATCAGAACCCACCGCCCCTAAGAAAAAACAAATCGCTGCTCCCAAATCTGCTCGTCGCAACGATGGATGTCGATCTGCTGAAATTTATATGGATCGCATTACAAGCCGACACGGTCGCTTTAGCTCGAAGTGCCAATGCTATGTTTCAACGCGCGGACAACGGAGACCAGTGACTGAGAGGTGCCGTCATGCCCTCTTAGAAGATGGGCCATGCTCGCATCGGCCAGAACATTGCGGTCCAGTAAGCCTGCGATGACGCCAACTTTGTCTTCCGGTACATCGCCTGGGCTCAGCTTGGCAGTGAGATCAAAACTTTCAATTTCGAGCCGATACCCCTGGATAAGCTTGCGCCAGCCCTGCCAGAGGTCGGGTGCCAACTCCTCGGTTCGCCAGCCACCCTCTGGTTCACTGGCTAACACCAGATCCTTTATTTGCGTCTGCAGTGCTTGGTCATCCATAAACTCCAGACGGCCGTTCATAATCAAACTAACGTAGTTGTACGTGGGTGCGGTCCTGCTTCGATCGGAGTCATCCTGCGGAAAGCTGGATGTAAACCAACTCGGCGAAATCGCGGCACCAGGACCCTGAACCAAGATAGTAACAGGTACGCCGATTTTCATGTCGCGCGCGATCGGGTTGGCTTTCGCCAAATGAAATTCAAGGGCGCCTGCCGGAAATCTACCGTTTCTAAAAGTAAGGGGTGCATGCGCAATGCGCGGTCCGTGGGATCCATTGACCGAGATAGCCGCAAAGGGAAATATATCCACAAGGGCACGGACGAGATCTGGATCGGTGTGCTTATATTCAGCGTAGTGCATGCTTTATCCTCGATAAGATTTGCCTTAACCGCTATTGGCGATCATAGGGCGCGCAGCTCGAAATCAGCGTACTTGGACTCTCTTTGCGGCTGGTTGCCTGGATCTGCAACGCGCAGTCAGCGGAACCTGCCTCCACTCATCTTCAATCTACACGGGCATCTAGCCTTCCCTAGCTCACCACATCCAATGCGGTTCACGCATCGGCTCTTGCGGTTTCCGCATTTAAAGCTGTCCTGTGGCGGGTGTCGCTGGCCTTTGTCCCAATACTTCGTGTTAAGCTGGCGCGCGAGCCAACGTATTCATCTCGGTGTGCATCGGTAATGGCGGCTGCACCACCTCTTGCCGGATGGCGCTCAATGCGCTCCCGCCCGGGTCTTGATCAAGCTTTCCCCCAGCACAGTAAGACTGATTCCAAGGAGGGCAATGTCTTTGATCAAGAATGATCCGACGAAATTAAGGTACGGAAAACCACCCGAGGCTGCTTCCCAAATCGGCAAGGCGAACAATGTCGAAGCAGTCGTCGCAAACGTCAGCGCACCGAGGGCCCCGGCAGCAAGGCCGGCGCGGACCGACCAGAACGACGCGATGAACAGTAAGGCGGTGAAAAGCTCCACGGTACCGAGCAAATAGCTGGTGCCAGCGAATCCGAAGACCGAGTAAAGCCATGCTAACCAAGGAGTGCCGTTGATCAGCGGCTTCAGCGCGTCAATTTCAACTTGGGTGAACTTCAGAACGCCGATGAGGAGTAGTGGCAAGACGACGCCGAGCAGGCAAGTAACGCGGCCAACGTTGAGTGTCAGGCGATCTGCTGGCCGAGGATTCTTGTAAGCTTCGGCCGCGGTGTGGGTGCTGATGTTAGACATTTGAACCGATCCTTTCTCACGGAAAATCTCATCGAATTTGTATGCGCTACACATATAAACATGAATGTGGCTTGATGTCTATGCGCCGCGCATATATATTTGAGAAATGAACGAGGGTAAAATCGAGAACGTCCTGGGTGCATTCTTGCTTGCACTATCGGACTCCATGATTCGGGAAATGGAGAGCCATGCCCCGGAGCCTGGGCCTGCGGTTTCCGCGTTGGCGTTGTTGGGAGATGCGCCTGGGATGTCCATTGAAAAGCTACGCCGCATCCTTGGCTTGTCGCATCCTGGGGCCGTCCGTCTCGTCGATCGCTTATCCGCCGAGGGACTGGTTCGGAGACAGCCGAGTAAGAATGATCGGCGTGCAGTCGAGGTGCATCTGACAGATGTGGGCAGGAAAAGCTCCGCGGCGATCCTCTGCGCGAGACGACGTAGGATGGCGGCTGCTTTGCAGCATCTCGAGCCAATTGAACGTGTTGCGTTCGGTGAACTCACCGAGAAAATGCTTGTTCAATTCATAAAGGGTATAGAAGACGCCTGTTCTATATGTCGGCTATGCGATCATAACGCATGCACAGATTGCCCGGTCAACCAAGCATTGTTCTCAGAGGACGGAACGCCGACCGCCAACACAGCGGCCGAACGATGACTCAAATTTGGCGACTTGATGGCACAGGGTGCGTCGATGCGGTCAAAGTCACCAATGAATTCTGCGTCGCTGGCCAAAAAAAATGAAAATCGAGCGCACTTAGTGGGGTGTATTTACGCAAAGAGTTGGTAGCCCAGATAAAGCTTCGCTCACTGTTGAATACCCTGCCGGGTCGATCGTACGGGGCGGAAAATGCAAAGGAAGTAAATTTTGGCTCAAAGAATATCGGACTTTGATGTGGGCCTTTTGGTTACGCTTGATGCCCTTTTAAAGGATCCAAACGTGACCCATGCCGCCGATCGCCTTAACATCACGCAGTCTGCACTCTCCGCGCGATTGACCCGGATGCGTACATTACTCAACGATCCGTTATTTGTCCCCGCCGCATCTGGACGAGGCATGGTTGCGACGCCACACGCTTCTTCTCTGCAGCCTGAGTTGACTCGCTTACTTGAGCGCTTCAACGACTTCGTCAACACAGCTCACTTGTTCGATCCCATGACTACGAGGAGGGTTTTTCGTATCGCGGCGACCGACAATCCCGCCGCTATCCTCGCTCCAGACCTGATCCCATTATTTCAAGCCCAGGCGCCGTTGGCCAAGATTGCGTTTACACTTCCCAACAAGGCGCTGATCGCAGAGCACCTGGAGCAAGGCGATGTGGACTTGTTCGTAGGCGCGGCGGAAGACGGTTCCGCTGAACTTATCGGGCAAACACTCTTCCAGGAGGAATTCCTGACTGCTCAGCGCCGAAACCATCCCCGTGGGACGAAACCCTTGACCATCGAGGAGTTCTGCGACGCCCAGCACTTGCTAATTTCGACCACCGGCGGACATTTCTCTGGAATGATCGATGATGCTCTCGCTGAAATGGGGCTTGAGCGTCGCGTTTCGGTATCCATTCAGAGTTATGCCCTCGCGCCGCTGGTTCTGTCGAACACGGATTGTATATGCACCTTGCCGAGGCGTTTTCTGAAAAGATTTGAGGACACGCTCGATCTTTTCCCTCCTCCACTTCCTGTGTCCGTGTTTGGGATGAACCTATTCTGGCACACTAGAATGAGGACCGATCCCGCCCATATGTGGCTTCGGAAAATGGTGTTGCAGGTCGCCAAGAACAGCACTTCTCAATAGGCAGCCCGGCGGTTTTTCATGCCATGCAATTTGCTGAAATTGATGTAGCGAAAGTCGGTCACTTATCTGCCAAATGGCTTCAAACACTGTGACCAACAGCCAGCATCTTTGCCGGCTCTGAGCTTTTGCGGCGCCTTGTCATGGATTGCGCCGACATCTCGCGCCAGACCGCTTCCGAGCGTTTGGCCAGATCCCTGTTCGCACGGAAAACCCTCACCTCGAGATCAACGTCCAGGTGGTCGGGTCCAGCCCGGACGAGCTTGCCGTTCAGGATGTCTTGATGGGTCATGCTCAAAGGAAGCCATGCGGCCCCTATCCCAAGAAGGGTCATGCAACGCAAACCGTCAGCCTGCGCATTTTGCACGATGCGACGTAACCGGGAGAGAGACCCGTCCCGTCCAATCGCATCGTCGATAGCCCAGCCTAGAGCGCACGCCGTCTCATAACCTAAATAGGGAACAACGGTTTCGCTACCGCCATCCAGGCGATGGCGTGGTTCCCCTGCCCTCGACGGCACTGACAAGGGAACGAGTTTATCTCTCCCTACGAGTATCGAGTCGCATTTAGATAGAGGAAGGGAGCCGTAGGCGCCGTTCCGGGCGGTTCGAGCGTCTACAAAGCACACAATAAAATCAACATCGCCATGCTCCAGAGCCTCACAGCAGCAACCGAGGCTATCGGATCGGACGTGGAGGGGAAGTGACCCGACCTGACGTTGGAGAACCGGAAGCCACTTCGGAAAAAATGTAACGGAAAGGGCATGCGGCGCGGCGAAGCGAACTGCTGTCATCCTTTCGTCAGCATCGTCGCGTATCGCCCTGCGGGTTTCGTTCAGCCGCGCAACTACCTCGCCTGATGTCGCCAAAAGCTCTTCGCCGGCCTTCGTAAGACAGATAGGGTTTTTGCTTCTATCGATAAGCGACGCACCCGCCCATCGTTCCAGAGATTGAAGCCTGCGGCTTAGCCCAGACTGGGTAACATTTCGTTTCTCGGCTGCCTTGGTAAGATTTCGGTATTCCGCGATTGCCGCCAAGTCTACTAGCCATCTGATATCAAGCATTTATGCCTCCGCTGGCTTCAGACTACGCGATGATTTCCATTGTTTCCCATGCGAATTTTGCAGTCTGTAATGCTGCATCCGCATACTGCGCGCCCTGTTCCCGCCTTCACAAATACCAAGGGAATAAGTAGTTTAATCAAGCCGATTGCTTAACTTAGACGCGCAGGTCACACTTTAGCTTGGAGAGTGCATTGGACTGGGCAGTCTGGACAAGCACTGAGGTCGCATAGTCGACAAACTGAATAAGCCTGATCGAGATCTTCTACGAAGTTGGACAGAAATTTTTCTGTAAGCAATCGAAACGTCTCTTTTTCAACAGGATCGAAGCTCTCCAGAGCTTTGGCTATACGCTCGAAACGAGACGACAGGATTGCATTGCACCTGGTTTCACCCGCTTCCGTTAAATGCAGAGCGACGGCTCGCCGGTCGCTTACACCCGGTCGTCGTATGACCAAATCATCGGTCACAAGCCGATCAATAAGGCGAACCGTTGCGGAGTGCGAAAGCCCCAAAGCGCGGCGCATCCGCTCGATGGGCATTGCAGGCTCGTGCCTCAACAGCGCTATCGCCGCAGCTGCCTGCCCTTTCTCCGGAGCTTGGTTTTCCGTGTCTCTTATTACGGCGTCTGCGAGGCCTAAAGCCATCGCACCGATTACGTTTTCTGTTTTTTTCTCGTCCATTGCGAAAATATATATGCGTCACGCATAGACATCAAGCAAAATTAATATATGCTTCACGCATACAAATCGCAAAAAGGAGAGCGAAATGACACAGAACATCACATCAGTCGCCGATCGCGCTATCACTGGCCTGGATCGGATTGCACCCGCCGCCACGATAACGAAGGTCGGCCGCGGTATCGCGCTCGCAGGGGTGGTCTTGCCGCTTCTGTTGATCGGCCTTCTTAAATTTACCCAAGTCGAAGTCGATGCGCTCAAGCCTCTGATTACGAATACCCCATGGCTGTCATGGCTCTATCCCGCTTTCGGAGAAGTGGGCGCCACGGCACTCTTGGGTACTGCGGAGATCTTTACCGCCATCCTCCTGATCGCATCGCCCTGGTCGGCACGCGCTGGGATACTTGGTGGCGCGATCGGGTCGCTCACGTTTCTCACCACGGTTTCCGTGATGCTCGCGCTACCAATCTTTTACGCCGAAATTGGTGGCTTCCCCTGGCTCAATCCTGTTGGCCAGTTCCTGCTCAAAGATGTGTCGCTTCTTGGCGTGAGCATCGTCATTTTCGGCGAAAGCCTCACACGTGCCAAGGCCCAGATTTCCCGGGCCTGATCGGCCGGTGCCATCAAGGACAGGTTTCATGACCAGCGTCGCAAAGCGGCGATTCGAACCTTCCCGGCAAAAAACTTCGCCCGCTATGACGAACTCGTTTCTCCCGACAGACGGGGACGATTAGATCGGAGGCTTTGTCCTTTTCGGTCGCACTGAACGCCACACGGGGCATGGACAAAACCCATGCCCCGGATAGCCAGATTTATCTAAGGATAACCACAATGAAAACCGAGAAACTGGAATTCACGGGCCACGCGGGCGGCATCCTTTCCGCCCGGCTCGACTTGCCAGACGGTGACATCCGCGGCTATGCGCTATTCGCGCATTGCTTTACCTGCTCGAAGGATCTGATGGCCGTGCGCCGGATATCCGCCGGGCTTGTACGGCATGGGATTGCTCTCATGCGGTTCGATTTTACGGGTTTGGGCGGCTCGGATGGAGAATTCGCGTCCACGAACTTCTCATCCAATATCGAGGACCTCAGGCGGGCAGCAACCCATCTGGCCGATATCCGCGAAGCACCCCGCCTCCTCATCGGCCACTCGCTTGGAGGGGCAGCAGTGTTGGCAGCGGCCTCTTCTATCCCCGGCATCGAGGCTGTGGTCACCATTGGTGCTCCGGCAGACGTCGCTCATGTCCTGCACAATTTTGGATCCGACCTGGCCGAAATTGAGGGAGAGGGCGAGGCGACGGTTTCATTGCATGGACGCGAATTCACGATTGAGAGGCAGTTTATAGAGGATGCGAGGACGGCCAATTTGTCGGCGCGGATTGCAACTCTGCGCAAGCCGCTTCTTATCCTGCATGCACCGCTGGACGACACCGTCGGAATTGAAAATGCCGCATTGATTTTCGCGGCAGCGAAACACCCCAAAAGCTTTGTCTCCCTCGACGGAGCGGACCATCTTCTGACACGCGCCCAGGATGCTGAGTATGCCGCCAGCGTGATCGCGGGCTGGTCCTCGCGTTACATCGGCGGTGAAACGAAAGATCCAGTCACGCGTCATTCCGGTCCGGTGCTGGTCACCGAAACCGGGCATGGCCGATACCAGCAGCGAGTGGATGCTCATGGCCATCTCCTGATGGCCGACGAGCCTAGCGGTGCCGGTGGCACGGATACTGGGCCGACGCCTTACGATTTTCTCGCCATCGCGCTTGGTACATGCACTTCGATGACGTTGCGAATGTACGCGGAGAGAGAAAAAATGAAGCTTGATCAGATCTCGGTCGAAGTCGATCATACGAAAGTCCACGCGTCTGACTGCTTGGAATGTATTGAAAAGACCACGGCAGGACCCAAGATCGATCGTTTTGAACGCCGCATTCGCATCCAAGGCGGTGTCGACGATAGGACTTCCGCCGATTTGCTTCGCATCGCCGACCGCTGTCCTGTTCACAGGACACTTGAGGCATCCTCGGTCATCGTCACACACATCATGGATCAGTGATGAACGTTCTTCACGGACTTCCCATTCCAGCACTCGCGGCTCTTCTGTTCGCGGCAGCGTTCGCGTTAGGCGTGGCTATTCAGCACGGCACGACCTGTGCCGTTCGAGCGATGTCTGATTTGCTCCGCGAACATCGAGCTGACGGACTCTTGGGATTTCTCGAATGCGGTCTCTGGGCGTTGTTGGTCGCGTGGCTATTGACACCAGAGATGGCAGTTCCTCAATGGGAGCCCGTGGGATGGTTGTGTTTTGGCGCTGCTCTTTTTGGCGCCGGCGCGACGATGAACGGCGGCTGCGCCTTTGGCTCAATTGCCCGCCTGGGCGAAGGTCGGCTCGAGTTTTTACTGACAGGAGCCGGAGCATACCTCTCTTTTCGCATTCTCGATGCGCTCGGGCAAGGTCGCGCTACTTTTCCAGAAAAGAGCCCGGTTCCGGAAAATGCAGTGCTGATTGTCGCCGTCGGTCTGCCGCTTCTCATAGCATTGCGGTTTCTCCTATGGCGACGGCCCATAGGCATTGTCATGCAGCTTTCCATTCTGATGGCGGTCATAGGGATCATCGGCGCATTCGTTGGTACCCTGCACCAGCCCTGGCCATGGATGCTGGCATTGAGATACATAGGGACGTCGGACTGGTTGACTGGGCTAGGCCTCGTTGGCCTTGTTTCTGGCAGCATCGCAACCGGTGTGGTGCGGGGACGGTTTCGACTAGCACGGCCTAAACTCGGCGCCGTGTTTGACCGGTTTGTGGGAGGGATGTTAATGGGCGCCGGAAGCGCATTGGTCCCTGGAGGCAACGACAGCTTGATCCTTCAAGGAATTCCCTCCGGCAGCCCGTTGGCTTTCCTGGCCTATGGAATTCTGCTCACGACTATTGGCGTTTTGCTGCTCACCGTACCGCGCTTCAACGTCCATTGAAGAAAGAGAGAAACGGAATACAGCCAGCGGGCTCTGGCTTTATGTTTCAGTCGAGAAGCATCGGTACCCGACATAAAACTCGTCACCACAAGCATTTAAGCCGCAAGCGCTGTTTTCCTCGCGCATTGACCAAGCCCGAAAGGCGGTTTTCGAAACTATCGCTGGAACATTGTTGGCTGGATTGTACCAATTGCAGGCATGTGGCAGACGCGGCGATTGAGCGACCAGTCGCAGGGCGCGCCTTTCACGATCGATTGCGCCTTTGCAGCAGACCAGATCATGCCAGGGCTGCGGCCGCTTCGATCTGAGGCGCAAACGTTTCCAAGAACGCGCTTCGGGATTTTTGCCCCATATCGACCGACTTGGCGTTTCCACCTGCAACAACGGTGACGTCCTCGATGCCGATCACCTTGAGGATGAGCTTCAGGTAGTTTGTCGCGATGTCGCGGTCGCGGATGGGTGAGCCCTCCGTATAGACACCGCCCGATGCCATCACGATGGTACAGGCCTTGCCATGGACCAGTCCTTCGCCAGCAAAGCCGAGCGTCTTTCCTTTGCGGACGATGTGATCGATATACGCTTTTAGAACCGCCGGGACGTTGTAGTTGTAGACCGGGGTCCCGATAACGATGTGATCGGCATTTAAAATTTCGCTCACGAGTTCGTCCGAAAGACGCAGAATCTCCCTCATTTTCGGCGAGTGCTGATCTATGGGAGTAAAATATGCGCCAAGCCATGGCATGGTGACGAAAGGCAAATTGCTCTCCATCAGGTCGCGCTCGACCACTGTGCCGCCGGGATTTTTCGCCAACCATTGCTCGACGAACATTGCGGTCAGTCCGCGGGACATCGAATGGTTTCCACGGGGACTGGATTCCACGACGAGCAAAGTGGGCATGGGCTACTCCTTGATGATATGTCGCGATGGCTGGGCGCACTTCAATGGCGCGCTTGGCAAACTTTTACGGGATGACGTCAATCAGGAGAACTGATTAAATAGTGATCGAAGCAATCATAATCGGAGATGGGCGTGATTGAGAGCCTGACACTGGATCAGCTGCGGATTTTGGTAACAGTGAGCGACGAAGGCGGGTTTTCAGCGGCCGGGCGGACACTTGGCCGGGTTCAATCGGCCATAAGTCAATCGGTCAAGGCGCTGGAAGAAAACCAGGGTATCAGAATTTTCGATCGCAGCCGTCAGCGACCCACTTTGACCGCGGTCGGCCGCGTACTGGTCGAGCAAGCACGTGTCATCCTGGCGAGCGCAGAACGCTTTGAAGCCATCGCCGCCGGAACTAGGCAAGGGCTGGAGGCATCGCTGACGCTCGCTATCGACCCCCTGGTTCCGACCGAGCCATTGATTGATAGCATGCGCGCGCTCAGGGATGCGTTTCCCAACCTGCCGGTCTCGTTCTTCACGGAAGGTTTGGGAGGGGCGGAGCGTCGGCTGCGGACAGGGTCAGCGTCTCTGGCATTCTGTCTGCTGCTGCCGTCGGTCCCGGATGACCTGATGGCATATCCTCTCATGGATCGGACGCTGATCCCAGTCGCCGCGGCGGCGCACCCGCTGGCGTGTCTCGCTCGCCCGCTGAACCGCGAGGACCTCGATGCGCACATTCAAATTGTGTTGTCCGACGCCTTTGACACCGATGGTCCCAATTATGGGGTCATTAGCAGTCGAGTGTGGAGGTTTGTCGATGTCGCGCGCCGCCTGGATTTTCTGCTTGCAGGGTTCGGCTGGTGCAAGATGCCGCCATACCTCGTCGAGCAACACATTGCCGCAGGACGCCTGAAAAAACTGGACCTTTCCGGAGACGGCCCACCGCCCACGGATACGCTGCCGATCTATGCGGCACATATGCGCAATCGCGCCTTGGGCCGGGCGGGAAGCTGGTTGCTAGACGATCTCCGAAGACGCCTGACACAATGAGGCATGACAGGGCGAAGAGCCGACCTCAGCCGCTTAGCCGCCAAATCGCTCTGTCCTGATCGACGAAGAGCTTACGTCTGATTCTAAAAGATGCTCGACTGCAGAGTTCACGAAGTGATTTGATCCACACACATAGACATGCTCGGGAAAGATTTTTAGGCGGTCGAGGGCGACTTTGACCATGGCAGCATCAATGCGCCTATTGAAATATTCCAATTCCCCGGCGGTGGACCGTGTCAATGTCAAAGTAAGCGTAAAGTCAGAAGTGGTCTTTTCTATCGAAACAAGTTCATCCCTGAACACGACATCGTCCCATGTCCTTGCCGATACCAGCAATCCGATGGCTTGATCCCGCCCGACCGCAACTCGCTGCCGGACCATCGCCATCAATGGCACCGTACCCGAACCTCCTCCCACCAAAAGAACCGGTCCGATAACATCGGCTTCCAACGTGAAATGTCCACCCAGTGGCCCTCGGATCTCAATGAGGTCCCCGACTTGAGCCACATCATGGAAAAATGAAGAAACCTCGCCACTCTCCAATTTGTCGATCGCGATCTCAAGTATGCCGTTGATACTCGGTGCGGATGCGATCGAATAACTTCGAACTGCCTGATAACCGTTCGGGGCGGTCAGCCTGACATCGATGAATTGTCCGGCGACATGAAGGAAGGGTTCGCTGAGCGCGAGGAAAAAACTTTTGATCGTCCTCGTCTGGCGATGGACTGCGGTAATGGAAACAGTTCGCCAAACAGACGAAATTTCAATCATGGCTATAGCGCTGCTCTTTCCAGGGGTCGCCGTAAATATGATAGCCTCTGAGTTCCCAAAAACCCGGCTCGTCTCGATTTGTGAACTGCAGCCCGTTGACCCACTTGGCAGACTTCCAGAAATAGAGGTGTGGGACGAAAAGGCGAGCGGGGCCCCCGTGATCACGTGGAAGCGGTTCTCCGTTGAACTTCATCGCTACCATCGCCTTGCCCAAAACCATGTCTGCGAGTGGCACGTTGGTTGAATACCCATCGAAGGAGTGCGCAAGAAGAAACTCCGACGGCGGCGCGATGCCCGCGTCGGCAAGGATGTCATCGATGAGAACACCTTCCCAAGCGGTACCCAGCTTTGACCATGACGTTACGCAATGATCCCGGGTCATCTTCGTCTGTGGAAGTGCCTGAAAATCTTGCCATGACCAGACCTTCAACGGCTTCGGGCCAACCTTAAGCGTAAATTTCCAGTCTTCAGTCTCCACCCGAGGCGTCGGACCAGCGGTCAGAACCGGAAATCCTTCAACGACATGCTGCCCAGGCGGAATAGGGTTGATTAAGTTGTTGTCTGTGGATTTTCCAGAAAATCCCCTCGTGATCATTCCACTTCCAATCTTTGGCATCGTGTGTGGCCCGGACGCGAATATATGCGTCTTCGAATGTCACTTATTTCTTGGGGGTTCAGCCAGTGGTTTTTCAGTTTCGACAATGTAGGTGACCAGGACCTTCACGGCAGTTTTCCCTGTGCTGGTCGCGGCATGGGCCTTGCGCGGCAGGATGGCGTAACTGTCGCCAGCTTTGAAAGTGCGCACGGCTTCACCCTCTGTTTCCAAGCTGAACTCGCCCTCTAGAAGATATCCAACTTCATATTCTTGGTGGATATGGAGTTCGACCGTTACCCCCGGCTGAATGACGGCGATGCCGAGTATCTCTTCCTTCTTGGGTGAACCCGCCAGTGGGACTCTTTCCAATTCGGTCCATGTGATTCCTTTAATGTCGGCTTGTTCTTCGGCCGATGCGGAATGAGCGTGACTGGTCACTCCAGCGACCGCTACACAGACAAGAAGCTTCTTGAGGTCGATCATTCAATTTCTCCCGTTGGGGGCCTCGCGGCCTTTTTGTCAGTTCGGAAAAGCAGCTTCCAGGTTATGTTTTGCGTCATCCCCTTCACGGCTTAGACCAGGGTGGTTGACGGAAAACACGTAATCCTGTTTTTCGCCTGCGCGGTCGATGTGACACTGGGCACACCGCTCCGTCGGATGCTTCTCTGAAACCTTTTCGTAGGGTGGCTGCTGATGGCCAAACGAGAAGTACGCCCAGCCTCCCGCGTCTTTAGGGTAGCGTTTGCTATCCTTGAGCATGAGAGCGACACCTGTGAAACCGTGTTGATCAATCACTTTGCCGAACCATACGTTACACACGTAAGCGGGAGGGCCGTCGCAATTTTTTTCGTCAACGCTGGTGAAACTGAACTCCTTTACGATCAGCGATCCTTCAGGCCACTTCCCCGTCTCCATGAAAGTTCGATAGGCGTAAGGCTCCACGTAAACGTTATGAAATTCCGGCGTTGGAGTGGGTTTCAGGTCGAGCAAGGAAGTGGCAATAGGCTCCCATGCTACATATGCATGAACCCACGACCTATAACCTCTCGGCAGTTCGGCTTGACCGCTCTGGGTGAACGCGAGTTTGGCCGTCGGCGCGGTTGGAATAGTGCTTGCGCTCACCGCCGAATGTATTCCGCCGATACAAGCTCCGGCCAGAAGCACGGCCGAACCAGCCAGTCCCGACAACGTCAAAATCCGCCTCATCGAAGTTCCTCCATCAGATTGAACGCTTAAGATAAAACTCTCGCCTCAAGCTAACCTACAGAAATAGTTAGCATATTTGAACGAACTGACGCCAATGCGCATCGCGAATTGCAGCATGCGAAATCCTCATCATGGACGGGTGAAACCAGCAAATGGCAACGCGGTGAAAGCGCTCTAATGTTTAGGGCACTGCAGATTTGACTGCTTTTGACCGCAGAAGTGCCCAGCAAGGCAAACGTTGCCCACACCCCAAAAGATTCTCCGCGACGTGAGACCCTGCTACGCGTCGGATTTCTGCTTCAACGCTGAGTTCGACCAGATCCATACATGATGAACTCAGGGTCGCGACTATCGGTCTTTCGGCCAAGCCGTCGTTTGGCGCTTTCATCAGTGCGCGATTTAACCAGCTGTTCGCATCATGTCGCTAAGGTATGTAACATCCTCGGTTTCAGACAAAGGCCGGATGAGATTTTCTTCGAAAATCGCCAACACTCGTTTCGTATAGTCCTGCTGCCAATGTTGATCCAACGCCGCCTGATTTGCCCATCGTTCGAATAGGACAAGGCGGTCATTGTCGTCCTGGGCGCGATAGATTTGAAATTCGATGTTGCCCGTCTCCTGGCGTGTCAACACTCCGGTGGGCACGATCTCACCAAGCACATGATCGATCGAGCCGGGTTTGAACTTCAGCCGAAGCATCACGATCACTTCCTGATCATCTGCGATTGTGTTGTCTTTCGTCATTTGCAAGCCTCCTTAGACGATCCGCGTGCGGTAGTGCTGCGGCTCGCTTTGTAGGAGGTATTGAGGTAGCCTCTAACGATCAAGTACGAACCCAGAGGTAAGTATGAAGGCACCTTTCCGAACAATGCCCTGCGACGTCATGCGGCCTGACTGTCCAGCCCGTGCGCTGTTGTCGCTGCTCGCTGAAAAATGGGCATTGCTGCTTGTCCATGCGTTGAGCGAGGGACCGAAGCGAACAGGAGTATTGAGGCGACGCGTGGGCGGAATCTCCGAGAAGATGCTCGTTCAAACGCTCCGGCGCCTGGAAAACATGCAACTCGTGGCGCGACATGCCTATGACGAGGTTCCTCCACACGTAGAGTATAGGCTTACAGATCTTGGCTGGTCTCTCAGTCCTTTGGTGACCGCGCTAGATTCATGGGTGGAGGAGCACGCCTTTGATGTGCCGCTGACAGGTAGCGACGCGCAAACAACGGCCGAACACATGCGTTAGACCGACCACCAAGAAGGCCAAGGTGAGCATCGCTGCATGCACGGCTCTCGGGCAGGGCTATTTGCGCGTCGATTTCCTCAACAGTCTGTCCTTGTCCGCTTCCCGAGTCGATATTCGGCACAAACCTCTTCTGACATCCGGAGATGCGAACCGATCCTCCGGCGCATTTGTGGCGTCGAAACTTAGTAACTGAAATCGCCAGAACGACGTCCCTGCAACATCAGGGCCGACGCGGACTTGCATCGGCCCTGTCTGACGCTCGTCAGAATTTCTGCAGCCGAGCGTCGCTGACCTTGTCCGCCTTCGGATCGAAAAGCGTATCGAGGCGCGAGTTCAAGACCCAGATATCGTCGCCGACACGTGTCGGCGCGGTTGGCATCGACGCCGAGCTTTTGACTTCACGGGCGATCTTTGCAGTTTTCCAGTCGTCCGTGGACACGAGTTCGATCGTCTTGTCGACGCCAAAATTGACGGCGACGAAAAGCTGTTTGCCGCTGAACATATTGAACCCGTCGGCACCTTTGATTGGCTCAGGCAGCGTCACCTTCTGTACGTCGGCCGGATCGGAAATGCTCACCTTGAACAGATCGCCGGAATTGTATTTGCCAACCAGGAGATAACCGCCCTCGTGATAGGCGATGCCGTTGAGATTGAAGCCATCCGAGTCCTTGAACAGCGGATTTTGTGCGAAGATGGTGGCCTTGCCACTTGTGTCGATCTTGTAGATGATCGGCGCGAAGCTGTCGGTGACATAACCGTTGCCATGCTTGTCCAACGCAATATCGTTGGCAAAATGCGAGCCTTCGCTCAGGGCGCCGAGATCAAAATATGCCAGTCGCTTTCCCGTGGTCGCGTCGTATTTGGCAACGCCGGCGAGCTTGCCTTGCGTCGCAGTCGTCGTTCTGTCTCCAGCGCCTGGGTCCGAGTTCGCAGCCCAGAGCGTGTTGCGGGCATCATCGACGAGGATACCAACCGTCGAGACAAGCGTTTCGTCAGTGATGAACGGCTCGTAGGTGCCATCGGCTGAAACCGTGCCGATCGTACCATGCGTGACCGATCCGACAAAAAATCGATTTTGCTTGGCCGACCAGCTCGTGCTTTCGGCATAATTCTTATCTGCTGTGAACCGGATTTCGCTTTTCCCGGAGAGCGACGATGCGCTTTCTGCAAAGGCGGTAGAGGAGGTCAAGAGAGTGACGGCGACGATGCCGGCGAGACGTATACGAGAGATCATGGTGTACTCCTTTCAATCTTCGATACGTCTGGTTTAAAGGGCCGCTCCACGTCGCTGAAATCGCTTCTCGCGATCACACCGATCGACCGAATTCATACCTTCGGGAAATGGGTGCTGCCCTGCTCACCACAACGAAAAAAGCCGCTCGAAAGCGGCTTCTGACAGAAAACACTGCGTTTATTCGGGCACGTAACTCTCCCAGAAGAAGGTGGAAATGGCGCGAAAAGCCCGCATCCTATTCTTCTCCAGAAGCGCCATATGGGTCGCCTCTCCGATCTCGATCCAGAGCCGGTTCGGCGCCGAGGTCAGCTCCTGGAAATAGGCCAGCGCAAGGTCGATCGGGACATCGATATCCCACTCGCCATGCAACAGCAGCACGGGGACCCGAATGTCCGATGGTTTGTAGTAGGGTTTCCCAGCGCGCCAGTAGTCCCTGATATCCTGGATTGGACCATTGGTGGCTCGTAGTTTACCGGGTTCCTTACCTTCGCTCCACGGGTCGTCCGTAAGCGTCGCCGCCGCCCATTGCTCGAACCATCCCTCAGGAATTATGGTGGTGCGCGCATGTTCGGGTGCGGTGCCCAGCCAGCGCTGCAGGGTATTCAAAACCGGCACGAGTCGGTAGGCGGCCAGTTCGCCCCCCATATCCAGAGGGATGGGCTTCTCACTCAGCCATTGCGGGGCGAGAACGGCCAGCTTCAGGACCTTGTCGGGATTGGCTGCGGTGTAGGCTCCGGTCACGGTGCCGCCCCAGGACATGGCGAACACGTTGACCTTGGCGACGCCGCGATGACGCAGGACGAAATCGACCGCCGCGCCGAAATCACGAACGCCGATATCCGTGCCGATGATCGGCGGGCTCAGAGCCGGATCGATCTCCATAACCTCCGGCCGGGAGGACTTGCCGTAGCCGCGGACATCGACGGTGAAAACGTCGAACCCCTCGGATGCGAGATAGTCCATGAAGGAAAAACCGCCGAGCGGAACGTCGTAGAGGCTTCCCGAGGAATAGGTCGCGCCATGCACCATGACGATGGTCGTCGCCGGCGTAAACCGGGTCATCCCGGTGGGGCGCTTGTTGCGGATATGGAGTTCAATGCCGGACGTGTCGCTTGGTATACGATGATCTTCAATCGAGATGGCGTCGATGTCGAGAGAGTTGGTCATGTCGTCCTCAAATATAGGTCCAGGAGAAACCATCCTGCGTTCGCACGACATAGCCGGCGGAAGAGGCTGGAAAGTGCGTAGCAAGGAACAGGGCGCGGCTCTCTGCAAGACGTGTCAACATTGACTGTCGCGAGGCCAGAGCCCGATCGTCAAATTCGCAAAACACCGTATTCAAATCGGGATGACGGACCTGAACGGGACTGTGCAGGACATCGCCGCCAAAAATTGCGGTCTCCCCGCGTGACGTCACCGCAATCGACATATGTCCGATGCTATGGCCAGGTGTCGGAATGAACTCGAAGAGATCGAGAAAACGTCCCCCCGCCGGTTCGATGAAATCGACCAATCCTGCTTCAAGCACCGGTGCGATGCTGTCTTCATAGACACCGGAACTTGGAATATTGGCCTCGTTGTGGCTGGCCGGGCTCGCATAATAGTCGCACTCGGCGCGCGGAAAAACGTAGCGGGCGTTCGGGAATGTCGGCACCCATTTGCCATCTTCGAGACGGGTGTTCCACCCGCTGTGATCGACGTGGAGATGAGTGTTGAAGACGAAATCCACATCGTCGGGACCTACACCAGCTTCACGTAGCCGTTCGGTGAACGGAATGGACTGTCGATGAAATATGGGATTTCTAGGCCTTTCCTTGTCGTTCCCGGAGCACGTATCGACAAGGATCAGATGATCCGGTGTACGCACCATCCATGTATGGATACTGAGCCGCAGCGTCTTGGACCCGTCGTCGACGTCATCTCGCAAACCGGGATCGGCGGCGATCCGTTCGGCAGCACCCTTTTTCGGATAGAGGAACGAGACCGGGACATTCTCGAGTTGCTGTTCCTCGACTTTGGTTATGGTCACATCGCCGATGCGATGTGTCTTGCGTTCGCTGCTCATGGCTATCCTTCAGCTTCGAGGCTTGTGGATGCCGAACGTAGGAAGTTTGCGCATGCGCGAGAAATCGAACGGGCTCATAGGTGCGATCGACAGGATCGATTGGTTGCTGGACGGAAGATGAGGCATCTCTGGCTCGTGCTGCCCGGCGATGGCGGCGACCTCATTCAAGGATGACGACGATGAACCTATATTTCCACGCCACACCAAACTCCATGAAAGTCGCGGTTCTGCTGCATGAGTTGGCCCTGCCTTTCGAGGTCACGCCAATCGATATTTTCAAAGGGGAACAGCATTCGCCGAAGTTTCGAGAGATCAATCCCAATGGCAAGGTTCCCGCCCTCGTCGACGACAGCGTCACCGTTTTTGATTCCCATGCGATCCTGCTCTACCTTGCAGAAAAGCACGGACGGTTCACTCCTGCGGACCTGTCGCAGAAAGCAATCATGCTGTCCTGGCTCCAACTGGTCGCCACCGGCTTATCCCCCTATTCTGGCCAGGCAATTCACTTCCTGCACTATGCCCCCGAAGACCTCCCCTATGCGAAAAACCGCTATGTGAAGGAGATCGTGCGCACCTATCAAGTGCTCGAGACGCGGCTCGTGACGTCAGAATGGCTGGCTGGTGACGTTTACACCATTGCGGACATGGCGCTTTGGGGATGGGCAGCGTCTGCCGGTTATATATTCGGGGACAAGGGCCTGGACGATTTTCCTGCAGTCAAGCGTTTCATGACGGCGATATCAAAGCGCCCGGCCGTGCAGCGGGCACTGGCATTGAAAGCGGCGCATACCTTCAAGGCGGTGCTGGATAACGAAACGAGGAAGGCACTGTTCCTACAAAACGCAAACACCTGAACCCATAGTGCGCGTCTGCCGAATGCAGCAAGAGATCCACATCGGGTTTCGTTTCCGAAACGCAACCAAGTTGAAGCGTCGCTTCCACTTGGACACTTGTGCCAGACGGTTCACGCCAGAAGTCGGCCGGAATGATCTCGTTGAGCGCCCGCTTTCTTCCGCGATGCGGCACGGTTGTCGCATGCACCGGGTTCGGTCATCGCGACAGGCGCACGCTCGAAGAGGTGTCGGCTTCTGGATAGGTGCGGGCGGCATGGTCTGGCCCCGGATGGCGCAGCTTCGATGGCCTGCCCTCGTCCCGCATCCGGCGGGCGGCTTCCTCCCAGGAGGGTAGAGCGGTGCTATCGTCCATCCAGCGTACGACGCTGGCTTCCACCGCCCAGTCACGCAGATGCGGCATTGCCGAACGGTGGGCGCCGCTGGCGACAAAGCCATGCATAGCGCGCTCGTCCCGCCATACGGTCATCGTCCAGAAGGATCCGTCTGTCTGACGCTGGACGGCGCCAGACAGCAGGCCATCGGCCTTGCGCGCCTGGCCCATCGCCCTGTTGGCATGCAGGGCAAAGAACGGCAGGAACAGTACGGAGCGCGAGCGAAAGCGGGTAACGCTGATCAGCGGCATGGTAACCTCGATGTTGTCATGGATTGGAACGGTATTAGAGCGTGACCACGAGCTTGGTAGCCGAAACGCCCTCTAATTGGCGGTCGAGCGCCAGCGGTATTTGGTCAAGACCGTGGCCCACGACAACAGGATCTGGTGCAGCCCTGAAGCGACCATCCGCGAGCGCCGCAGGCAAGAATTCTTCAAAGATCAATTGACCGACATCCGTGTTCAATAGCGCACTGCCCCAGACAAACTTCGTACTCGCCCCAGCGATCCGCGCCCTGATCGCGAGCATGGCGAAGCCCCAACCCGAGCGCATCAAGGTCGGCAACAGCCGCAAGAACCGCCCCCTGCCCGCAGGAAGATGATCGAAGCTTGCGGGCGGCGTTGCCATCGCCACGAAGCGCCGGCCCTTTGACGCGCCGACAATATCAAGGCATTTCGCGGCAGAGCCGACGCCGATAGCGAGCGCCCCGGCAAGGTGGCGGCCTTTCAGCGCCGCGACGATATCGGCAACGACGCTCTTGCTGGCATAATCAAAAGCCAGGTGGGCGCCGAGCCGCTTCACATGCTCAAAATTGCGCGGCGATGCGGTGGCGATGACATCGTAGCCGGCAGCGACCGCGAGCTGGATCGCATTGCTGCCGACGCTGGTCGAGCCGCCCCAGATCAGGACCGTTTTACCGGTCGGGCGCGGTGCAGCACTCGGTCGGTCAAGCGCCAGGCAATCGGGCTCAAACAGGGCGGTTGCGGCTGTTGACAGGCCCAGCGGCAGAACCGATGCTGCTTCAAAGGATAGGGTTGCTGGAATCTCGGACGCCATATGGCTCTTGAGAACCACAAAAGTCTGGAACCCGCCTTCGGTCGAACTATGCCCCTTGTCCGCACCAGCCGCATAACCAAGCACGCGATCGCCGATCTGGAAGCGGGTCACTTCCGGCCCGATGGCGATTACCTCGCCGGCGACGTCCGAGCCCGGGATAAAGGGGTATTTCAGCCAGGGCGTGATGAAGTCGCCCATCGTGCGCACCAGTCGGTCCATCGGGTTGACCGCCACTGCGCGCACCCGGATGGCGATCTCATCAGTGCTCGGCACGGGGAAAGCTGCCGGTGCAACAACGAAATCGGTTCGTTTGGCCTTGAGCCAAAGGGCAAGGTTCTCATTCATTCTCGTCGCTCCATCAGGTGTTCTGCTGGGCACACAATTAGACGTTTGCGCTTGGACCATCCATGCTGCAAAGTCTTTAGATTCGTCGCGATCGTCCGAAGGCACCATGGACCCACTGTCAGACATCCTTTCACTGCTCAAGCCGAGCAGCTATGGCTTTCGCGGGCTCGACGCATCCGGCGACTGGGCGCTTGCCTATGCTGCGGACGACGGCATCAAATGCTTTGCGATTACCGCGGGCGCTTGCTGGCTGGTGATGGATCACGACGCTGCGCCGGTGCGTCTTGCGGCCGGTGATTTCGTGCTTTTGCCCGGTGGCGGCGGGTTCCGACTGTGCAGCGCGCTTGACGTCGCGCCCATCGATGCTTTCAGCTTTTTTCCAAATGTGGCTGCAGGCGAAATCGGCTTGCTGAATGGCGGTGGTGGTGGCTGCGTCGGCGTCGGCGGTTATTTTGCGTTCGAGGGTATGCATAGCGAGATGTTGCTCGGCATGTTGCCCCCTATTGTTCATATCGCCGATCAGGCTGATAAAGACGGACTGCGCATAGCGATTGAGCGCCTGATGCGCGAACTGCGTGCGCCGCGGCCTGGAAGCTCACTGATGGGGGAACACCTGACGCAGGCGTTGCTGATCGAATCGCTTCGCCTGCATCTTGAGGAACCATCAACACGCACAACAGGCTGGCTGTTTGCCTTGGCCGATCGGCCCATGAACGCGGTGTTGGCAGCAATGCATGCCGACCCCAGTCGCAAATGGACGCTGGCGACGTTAGCGCGGATTGCAGGCATGTCGCGGTCGAGCTTCGCGGTCCGCTTCAAGGACAGCGTGGGAGAGCCAGCCATGGACTATCTGACCCGCTGGCGGATGATGCTTGCGGCAAACCGTTTGGCCAATGAGGGCATGACCATTTCTCTTGTGGCACCGACCGTCGGCTACGAATCGGAAAGTGCTTTCGGCGCAGCGTTCAAGCGGGCTTTTGGGTATTCTCCGAAGCAGTATGCAAAAGGCTCCGGGCGATAGCCCTAGCGGCATCTCAGTTGTGGAGACGGTCGTGCATCTCGCCTCGGCTCAAATTGTTCTTGCGAAATGCCTCGGCAGTACAAATCTCAACACAATTGTGGACGCGGGCTCGAGGCACGACCGATCCCCGAAGCACAGGGCCCGCGTCCATGCGCGCAGTGCTTCGGCATGCGACCAACTCCATGCGTGATGCGTGATCCGCATTGGATGTTGTCGGGCTCACAGAGCTAAATATGGGATCTAGAAGCGGTCGTGCTTGCGAGATCAGCACCTTTATAAATTCGTGGCACTCGCGCAACCTCACAGACCACAATTGCAAGTGCTAACCTGGAACGAGGAAAGATCATGGACAATAACCGACGCAACCTTCTTAGCGGAATGGCAGGCCTCGCAGCCGCGTCCGCAGTCGCCTCCACAACCGCATCCGCGGCAGAACAGGCGAAGAGCGAAGCGATATATCCTCCCGACAGAAAGGCCTATGACGCTTTCAATTATGCGGCAGCTATTCGATCTGGTGACCTCTTGTTCGTTTCTGGTCAGTTGGGAAACCGTCCGGATGGCTCGCCGGAACCGGATTACAGCAAGCAAGTCGCGATTGCATTCGAAAACCTGGCCGAAGTGCTCAAGGCGGCTGGCTGCACGTTTGCCGATATCATCGACGTGACGACATTTCATACAGATCCGGCAAAGCAGATCGAGGCGTTCTCTGCCGTGCGAGAAAAGGTGTTGGGTGGGCCGCCTTACACGAACTGGACGGCCGTGGGTGTGACCTGGCTGTCGGGCTTCGACGTCGAAATCAAAGTGATCGCGCGAATTCCCAAGGCCGCTTGATCACGGCCGTTGTGCGCAAAGTGAGCCTCCAGTCACTGTACCGGCGGCAGCCATTGGGGAACACTTTTTCAATGCCGTTGGCCTGCAACTGCGCCATTTGCCGATTCTTGCTGAGAATGTTTTGCCAGCCATCCGATCGGCGTAATTGACTGAAGTTCAACATTTTGCTTGCGCGCTTTGCGAAGTGGCGCGCTTCGACCCAACCCTGAGGACTTGCGATGGAAACTACTCGTAAACTTCATCCTGGTCAGCCGTTTCAGCCCATAACGCTGTCAAGGCTGGATGGCGACACCTACACATTTGGCGACGCGGGGGTCTGGGAAGCTTTGTTTATTTATCGTGGTAAGCACTGCCCTAGATGCAGAGAATACCTGGGCAAGATCCAGTCTCGCCTAGAAGCGTTCAACTCGCTTGGGATATCGGTCGTGGCAGCTTCTGGCGATAGCGAGAGCCAAGCCCAGGTCACCATGGAAGTGGTGAAGCCAACTTTTCCATTACTCTACGGCTTGCAGGAATCTGGGATGCACCGGCTTGGCCTTTACGTCTCTGCCCCGCGAACAGAGAATGAGACAGACCACAACTTTCCTGAACCCGCACTCTTCGTCGTAAATCCTGATCGCGAGTTGCATATCGTCGATATTGCGAATGCGCCGTTCGTCCGCCCGGACCTGGAAGCGCTCGTCGATGGTATCGGATTTATCATGGAGCGCAGATATCCAATCAGAGGTACGGTGAGATAAGATGATGCTTAGCTGTCCGACGACGAGGCACGACACCCCACTTCGCGTTCCTGCGCTTGGCGCCGATACTGATCGCGTCCTTAGCGAGTTCGTTTGATTCAACGTTTTCCGGCAAAGCCTCATAAAAGGCGGGAGGCCAACTCACGCGCCACCTGAGCCATGGTTTCAAGCGTTTGCGGAACATTCGAGGAATAAGACATGATCATTCGTCCATTCACGATCGCGGTTGCCGACGAAGATCTTATGGATTTAAAGCATCGTCTTTCCATGGCCCGCTGGCCTAAGGCACTTGACGACGCTTCCTGGGAGGACGGCGCAAGTCTCGCCTTTCTCCGCAGGCTGGTGAACCACTGGCAAAACCGCTTCAATTGGCGCGCGGAAGAAGCGCGGCTTAACCAACTGCCACAGTTCGTTGGATCGGTCGACGGCACCCATATCCATTTTATCCACCAAAAAGGCGTTGGGCCGGCGCCTTTGCCGCTGATCCTCACTCATGGCTGGCCGGGTTCCTTTACCGAATTTGAACGCATCCTGCCGCTCCTGACAAATCCCGGTGCCCATGGTGGCGATCCAGCGGATGCTTTCGATGTGGTGGTTCCCTCGCTTCCCGGCTATGGGTTTTCGTCCGCGCCTTTAAAGTCGGGCGTCGGATCACGCGCCATCGCCTGCTTTTGGCATGAACTGATGACATCGCTCGGATACGAGCGGTTTGGTGCGCAAGGCGGCGACATCGGCTCAGGCGTGTCTACGTGGTTGGGGCGGCTCTTTCCGGACAATATCCTCGGCGTTCACCTGAATTATGTGTCAGCAGGGTTCCGCCCGACTCTGGCTCCCGGCGAAGAGCCGTCTGAAGTAGAGCGGGACTACCAAAAGAGCGCCGCATCCTGGGCCGCGACAGAGGGGGCATACTCGGCGATGCACTCCACCAAACCGCAGACTCTGGCCTTCGCGCTTTCGGATTCACCGGTAGGACTGGCGGCATGGATTTCAGAGAAGTTTCGCGCGTGGTCGGACTGCGACGGTGATCTCGAAAGCATTGTCTCCCTGGATACGATTTTGACCGATATCTCGCTCTACTGGTTCAGCGGCAACCTAAATGCCTCGCTCCGGCTCTACAAGGAGAACCGCCTCGACCCTCTCATCTTTGCCCCGAATGAACGACTGACGCCACCTTTGGGGATCTCGCATTTTCCCAAAGAACTGCCGATCCCACCGCGGTCGTGGGTCGAGCGGGTCGCAAATGTCACACAATGGTCGGAGATGCCGACCGGCGGGCATTTCGCCGCACTTGAACAGCCGCATTTGTTGTCAAACGAGATCAGGGAGTTTTTCCGGCCGCTTCGCTGAGATTGACGTCCATTGCGTATTCCGATGGATTCGACCACGATTCCGAATTTAGTCCAGCCACGATTCTGCCTTGAAGCCGGTCGCTTCAAACTGAAATCTGGGTCTAGTCAATGAATAGATCCTCGTTATCGCGTCGTCGTGCCTGGGTTGTTTCCGCGGCGTTGACGGAACGTCACTTTCGCATGCTCTCGCCGGACAACTCGACGCGGTATGCATTGTGCACGAGCCAGTCTGGAATAGCATCGGCGATGGTCGGATTGCCGATCATGTCGTACCAGTGCTCGACGGGGACCTGACTGGTGAGATCGAAATGATCGGGCAGGTCCGTCCGCAAGATTGTCAGAGGATGGTCAGTACTCGACAAACCCGCGATCGATGCCCAACTGTCCTAAATGCGCGCCTTGAAAGGATATGAACCGCTGACCCGCCCATCGGATAGTCTAAGGCACTGAAATTCTGAAGACTTATCAGAAAGCGTCGGGAAGGGTGGCACTACGATTGATATATATGCCCAGCTCGCAATTCTTGTTAGATCTATACCAACGATGCGAATATCATCGACGGTAGCGAAAGGCACAGAACGTCCACCGAGCGGGCGGCTCTCCCCTCCATCGAACCGGCATTCGACAGTGCGGATCCTTCGTAGGGTTTGTTCGCAACATCGACTGGTGTAGCGGGCGGATTCGACTGTATGCTCGCCCATGAATTGCAGCACGCTTCCTCCTACCCTCCCTTGACTTGCAACCGGCGGACGGACAGAAACAGGTGGGTTTGGATTAAGGTTTGGGTGACGAAAAAATGACGCTCGATATCAGGGGAAGCATCAAGAATACCAAGCTCAGCTTGAACCAATACGTGGTCTTCGAAGAACTTATCGCCAATGCGATCGACGCGTATCTCATCCGGCGAGCAAGCGACCCATCCGCGCCGAACATGAATATTGCGATCGAAGTCGATTTCTTGCGCGCAGACTTGCTCGACGACCGTGAACTGATGAACGTGTCATGCGGCGACAACGGATGCGGTCTCGGCGACGACCAACTTAAGGCGTTTCTTACAAAAGATACGTCCTACAAGGACGATCTCTCCATCTCAGGCATCGGAAAGTGCAAGGGTGCCGGGCGCATCCAGTTCTTCCATCATTTCGCAGCCATGAGGATCACCAGTAGCTACCTAGTCGGTGAGACGGCCCTGAAGCGTGAGTTACAGTATTCCGAGCCGCAGAAGCAAATCGAGACCGATGATTTCAAATCGGCGCCGGGCGCTGAAGCCGATATTGGGACCGTCATCCGGCTTGAGCAATTTAAAGAGACGGTTCGCCCACGCGTATCCCACGGCGACGCCCTAAGCACTCTCTTCTCGGCGCCGGCGCTGAAAAAGCAGATGCTCGTCGCTTTCCTACAGCGGCTCGTCGGGCTCGGTGAACAGCTAGGCACCTTCGAAATCCGATTTACCACTCGGCACTGGAAGGACGACCAGGCGAAGATCGAAGTGCTACGGCTCGCCGACCTGCCCGCAGTCACTGCCGAGCGGATTGTTGATGTCGAAGAGCGTGATCCTGCATCCGGCGACCATCTCGGCACAGGGCAAACATTCAAACTCTCCCACTACCAGCTCAACGCTGAGCAATATGATCTTCCGCGCAACGCCATCGCCTTCTGTGCCAAGTCCACGCCTGTAAAGGACATCACGAGTCACTACCTGCGGACGCGCACCGAGCAAAACAATCCGGTAGGCGGTTTCCATCATATCGTGCTGATCGAGGCCGACTATCTGGACGCCCGCGTCAACGAGCAGCGCGACGACTTCGACAATATTCCCGACGAGATTCCGAGCGGCGATATGTTTTCGTCGGAAAAACTGTCCTATGCCGACATTCACGAGGCACTCGACCCGGTCATCGACGAGATGGTCACTCCTTCTGACTGGAAGAAGGAGGAGGTGCTCAAGGAAGCCACCCACCAGTTCGGTATCAGCGAAGCGATGCTGCAGGATACAAAGACCAGGATCGTGTATGGCGAATCCGCCCAGTCGGTCGCCGAACGCGTGTTGACCAAATACCAGAAGGCCGTCATCGACGAGACCGCCGCGATCTTCAGCCTTAAGGAGGAAATCATGGCAGCCGAGCCGGACTCCGACGAGTTCCGCCAAAAAATCAATGAGCTTTCCTGGAAATATACGTCTTCGCTCAAGAACTTCGACATGGCAAACCTGTCGCAGCTCATTGTACGCCGTGCCGCAATCGTCGATATTCTCGATCTCGCTTGCGGCCAGCGGCTTGCTATTCAAGCCCCCGTCGATGGGGTCAAACGCAAGGACGAACAGATCATCCACAGCATCTTTTTCCCGATGCGCAAGGACAGCACCGAGACGACAGATCACGATATCTGGCTGCTCAGCGAAGAATACCAGTATTACGACTACATCGCCTCGGACTTGCCGCTCGCGAACATCAAATGGAACGATGACACCAACGTATTCGAAAGTGACATTGACGAGGCACTACGAAAGGTTCTTGCAAAACGCACGAGCGACAATGGTGGCAAGCGTCCCGACATTGCGGTTTTCAGCAAGGAGGGTTCCGCGATCATCGTCGAGTTCAAGGCGCCTGGTGTTTCCACCGACGAGCATATCGGTGACCTTTCGGAATATGCCCAGCTACTAGCTGCCAAGTCTGGCGGAAAACTCAGGAAATTCTATGGCTACCTTATCGGCGACAGCGTCAACACGCTGCGTCTGAGCGGGAACTGGACACCCTTCCCAACTGGTAAGGGCTGGTTTCAATCAAGCGAGTTGAAGGATCCAGTAACGCGTGTGTCGCTTGGCGAGACCTATTTCGAAATACTGCATTTCAGCGACGTGATCGATCGCGCCAAAAAACGCATTGGCGTGTACCAGGACAAGCTCAAACTGGATTTTCGTCGCGACAGCAATTGATCTACGCTCATCGCTACAGGCGCTGGCGATTGTGGCTGACGGCGGGCATCAATCCGAGGGATGGTACGGGACTATGGCCTTGGATTCGGCAGTGCGCAATGCAGCGGGTAATCTCTCTCGCCTTGAGGACAAACGCTCCCGACATCGGGCAGCCGCGCCAAGGACATCGTTTAGAAGGCTGGCGAGCCAACAGAGCAAAAAATTGCTCTTAACCTGATCAATGAAATTAAATCTTGTGTCGGCAGCACGCTTTCTGTGCCGTTCCAACAAAAACTGGTGGCCAATGACACTTCCCAATGATCCCTGCCCTTGCAACAGCGGCCTACTATATTGTGAGTGTCATCAGCCGATCGTGGACGCATCAGATACTGGTCTTCTGGCCGTCGGCCACAGGGAATATGCGAGGCGCTGGGAAGGGAATACGACGTTTTGTGGATCTGCGCCGTCGCATGGCAATGGGTTGCGACAAGATGCACTGTTCTGACGGGCAGGATAGATGCGGGACGGGATTTCCCTGTTTACTGGAGGCGGCCTTGGTTTTTGAGCCGCAAAAGCCCACGTGATCGCTGGAGCTTTCAAAGCTTGATTGCGTTCCGAAAGGATCGGAAACTTCGCCTTGAGCCGCATTGGATAGGAGGACGGCAATGTGTAATCTCTATAATGTGACGACCACGCGCGACGCGGTTCTGCAGTTTACAAAGGCGTTCCGGGATCGAGCCGGCTGGAATGAAGCCTCCTTCGATGTTTATCCAGGCTATCAGGCGCCGATTGTCCGCGTCGCCGAGGACGGACAGCGCGAGGTTGCCCGAGCGACCTGGGGAATGCCGTCGCCGCCAGCCTATGTGAAAAACTACGATCCCGGCGTCACCAATATTCGCAATGTGAGTTCGCCGCACTGGCGGCGCTGGCTTGGCCCGACCAGCCGCTGCGTCGTGCCGTTCACGTCTTTTGCCGAACCTGATCCTGCCAGCAAAGTCGAGGGCGGACGCGTGCCGAACGCCTGGTTCGCGGGCAATGAAGATCGGCCGCTGATGTTTTTCGCGGGCTTCTGGACACCCTGGAAAGGGGTGCGGAAGGTCAGGGATGGCGAGCAGGAGTATGAACTCTTCGGATTTCTGACGACCTCGCCCAACGAGATCGTCTCGCCGATTCATGAAAAGGCCATGCCCTCCATCCTGACCACGCCTGAAGAAGTCGAGACCTGGCTGACAGCACCGTGGGATGAGGCACGCCACCTACAGCGTCCGCTCCCGGGCAACATGCTGGTGATCGTGCCGCCACAGGCCAAACCGAAGCCGGACGAGGAAGGTCTGTTGCTTTGATCACCAGCACTCAGCGCGACCAGAGCAGTCAAATGCCTGTACACCAAATGCCGACTTACCCTATGGGAACTGACGTCATGGGGAGCGTGCAGCCCATGCGCAAAATCATCCATGTGGACATGGACGCATTTTATGCGTCGGTCGAGCAGCGAGACAACCCGGAGCTACGTGGGCTACCATTGGCCGTCGGCGGGTCGGCGGCACGCGGCGTCGTGGCGGCCGCAAGTTACGAGGCAAGAGCCTTCGGCGTGCATTCGGCCATGCCGTCGGTCACGGCCAAACGGAAATGCCCAGATCTGATCTTTGTGCCGCCTCGCTTCGACGTCTATCGGCAGGTCTCGCAGCAGATCCGCGAGATTTTTGCCGAATACACGCCGCTGATCGAGCCACTGTCGCTCGACGAGGCCTATCTCGACGTCACCGAAAACCTGAAGGGCATGGAGATCGCCACGGAGATCGCATTAGAGATCCGGGCGAAGATCAATCAAGTCACCGGGCTCAACGCGTCGGCCGGCATCTCCTACAACAAGTTCCTGGCGAAGATGGCGAGCGATCTGAACAAGCCCAATGGCCAGGCGGTCATCACCCCGAAGAACGGACCAAGTTTCGTCGAGGCCCTGCCCGTGAAGAAGTTCCATGGGGTCGGGCCGGCCACGGTCGAGCGGATGAAACGGCATGGCATAGAGACCGGGCTTGATCTTAAGTCGAAGTCGCTAGCGTTCCTTCAGCAGAACTTCGGGAAGTCCGGTCCTTATTTCTACGGCATTGCCCGTGGGATCGATGAACGCCGGGTGAGACCCGATCGCATTCGAAAGTCTGTTGGCGCTGAGGACACGTTCGTTGAGGACATCGGCGATCTCGATCTTGCCAAAGCCGAGTTGCGGCCATTAGCCGAGAAGGTCTGGCGCTATTGCGAGGCCCATGACATCACGGGAAAGACGATCACCGTCAAAATAAAATATTCAGATTTCACTCAGGCGACACGCAGCGGGACCGTGTCGGGACTCGTGTCCGACGTCGAAATGGTCTTGGAGAATGCTGAAACCCTGCTCGCCTCGGTGTTCCCGTTCAAACGGTCTGTACGGCTATTGGGGATTACCCTGTCATCGCTGAACACTGAAGAGAGCGGACAGGAACCGCAGCTCGCGCTCGGGCTCTGATACCACGGTCCTGAAAACGAAAAAGCCTGCCGCGGGAGGAGGTGCGGCAGGCTTTTCGAAAAGAACCGAACAACGGCTGGGAGGAGGAGTGCCGCTGTTCCGACAGACGCCCCTTGGGAGGAGGAGTGGGCCGTCTGAAATCGAAGCTCTGCGGGAGGAGGTGCATCGCTTCGATGAAAACCAGGATACCCATTCTCGCCGCACATTAAATAGACTTTGCTGCAGTGCAGCTATGCGGAAAATGCACGGGCTGTTCCTGACGAAAGACCCCCCAACGTTGGGCTTCGTGGCAGGCCAGATACAGAAACGCCCGCGTCATCAGCGGGCGTATAGTCATTCAAGTTGGCTTGGAAACAGCCGCTTAGCGAGCGACCGACTGCCGGGCAACGCTGTGGATGTCGGCGCGATTGATGCCGAGGTCCTGTAGCTCACGCGAGCTCATGCGGCCAAGTTCGGTAACGGTCTGACGATACTTGCGCCAGTTATTGAAAGAGCGTGCTACGTTCATGATGATCCCCTTTCGTGAGGTCTCTTGACGCCAGCAACCTTGCCTTGGTTCCAACGTCGTTTCGATGATTGGAATATAGGCTCTTGGACGCTCATCGATAAGGCACAAGGTCTCAGGTCGGCCATGCGTTTAAAGCATGGGTCCAATAGAGATGGGCTGAAGCGGGCTATCAGGCCCGGAACCGGTCAAAGGCAGTGAGGCGTTTGATGGGCGGATCGGCGTCTGGATAACGGTAGATTTCGGCCCTGAGATAGCGGAGCTCATCATCGAGCGCTTCTTCCCCCACCTCGATCCACCAGGATTTGGGACGGCCGTCGCTTCCGTCGGACCAGCGATATCCTCGCGCCTTCAGGTGATCCTTCATGTCGAAGGGACTGTTCTCCGCGAAGACACGGACACGCGACCGCTGGCTTGCTTCATAGAGTTCGGCAAAAGCGGTGGATGCTGTTCCATCGACTTCCCGGGCGAGGACCTCCAGGAGTGCGAAGCAATCATCGACAGCGCGATGACCCTCGTGAAAATATCCCGCCTGCCCGATCAGATAGCCGAGCTTGGTGCCTTCATATCCCCGCGACGACCAGTTGATCTCGGAGTTGGAGCAAGCCCAGGCCTTACCGGAGAACAGATCGGAAAACACCTCGCAGAATGGCCGGTCGAAACCGGCATTGTGGGCGATCAGCAGATCAGCCGGTTCAATCAGCGCCTCTAGCAGGCTGTTGAAAAAGGCTCTGGCGTGAAGACTTTGGTCGTGATTCACTGGCTTTGTCGAGATTCGGAGTTGAAGGATGCGCGGCGGCGATGTGAGGACGGGTCAACTCTTCAGCTATGTCGATCTGGAGGATCGTGTTCGTCGTGATCATCCGCTGCGGGCAATCCGGCAGATCGTGAACGACGCGCTCGTTTTGCTGGAACGGGAGTTTGCAGCGCTCTATTCACCGATTGGGCGGCCATCGATCGCGCCTGAGAAGCTTGTGCGCGCCATGCTTTTGCAAGCCTTCTATTCGATCCGTTCTGAGCGACTTTTGATGGAGCGGCTGGAATACGACCTTCTGTTCCGCTGGTTTGTGGACATTGGCATTGACGATCCAGCTTGGAACCATTCGGTGTTTTCGAAGAACCGCGACCGGTTGCTGGAAGGCGACATCGCCGCGAAGTTCCTGGGTGCGATCCTTTCGCAGCCCATGGTAAAGCGGCTGTTGTCAACGGACCACTTCTCTGTCGATGGCACGCTGATCGAAGCCTGGGCGTCGATGAAGAGCTTCAAGCCGAAGGACGGCCCAAGGGGCGATCATGGCGAACCACCATCGGATGGCGGCGGTCGGAATGTGGAAGCAGACTTTCATGGCGAAAGGCGTTCCAACGAGACGCATGCTTCAACGACCGACCCAGATGCAAGACTCTATAAGAAGGGTAAAGGCAAGGAGGCGAAGCTGTGCTTCATGGGGCACGGGCTGATGGAAAACCGCCATGGCCTGCTGGTCGATGCCTACCTGACGGAGGCCAGCGGATATGCCGAGCGGGTTGCGGCGCTGCACATGATCGAACCCTTTGCTGACCGATCACAAGCGATCACTCTGGGTGCCGACAAGGCCTATGACACAAGAGACTTCGTCAAAGATTTGCGGTCGATGAAGGTGACGCCCCATGTGGCGCAGAACGTCAATGGTCGCCGCTCGGCCATTGACGGGCGCACGACGCGCCATTCTGGCTATGGGGTCAGTTTGCGCATCCGCAAGCGCATAGAGGAGGCATTCGGCTGGATCAAGACCGTCGCGGGGCAGGACAAGACGAAGTTCCGTGGCCGCGACCGCGTCGGATGGGCCTTCACCTTCGCTGCCGCCGCTTATGATCTGGTGCGGTTACCGAAACTGATGACAGTGTCGTCATGAGCGCGGCTTCAAACTGCCGCCTGATTGGCCGCTGGCGGATCGTCGAGGCCGATCTATGGGATCGGGATTATCTCGACCTGGTTGAGCCTGCCGCAATCACCATCGGGCCCGACGGTCATGGCGAAATCGCCTTCGGCGCGATGCAAGCGACGCTCGATCTCGGGTACAACAAGTCCGTGGTCTCTTTCACATGGTCCGGATTTGACGAAATGGACGAGGTCTCCGGCGACGGTCATGCCGAATTGCTCGGCGATGGCGCGATCGAGATCACTTTCGCGTACCACAATGGCGACGAGGCCGTGCTGAAGGCCAAACCAGAAACTTCTTCAACAGCCTGCTAGCGCCGGCATGTCGATCGTTTGCCCGGCCACCATATTATCTGTGATCCCGGTGAGCCTGGTGATCTCGGTGGGAATGGAAACGCTCGGCTGTTGAAGCCCACCATAGATGCCAGTCACGTCACCAATGCTTCCTGTCGCATCGAAGGTGAAAGCGATCACGCCGATCTCGATGATCTCATCCTTGCGAGCATTGAGGCCCGTGGTCTCGGTGTCGAGAATGATGCCCTTGAGGGGGTATGCCGGCCGGGCGAAAGGCGCGATCGCGCGCGGCATAAGTTTCTGCAGGATCCGATATCGACCCGTCTCCGACAGATGTCGGACCATGTCCTCTTCACTCATGGGGACGGCATGCTTGTCGGGTTCGGCGGATTCGGAGGCGCCACGCGTGACCATCGGGTCGCGCGTAACCTGCTCCGAAAACATGTCGAACTGTTCTGCCATTCTTGCTGTCATCATCCTGCCGCCGGTTCCCACCCTTCAAAACACGGCAGGATTGTGAGATCAACCATGTTGGTACCAGGCATCATCAGCAAACCGGGCGGTCATCGGCGATACGGCGCAGTTCATTGTGACTGCCCTCGGATGTCACGAAAGCGCCCAAACTGGAAATGGGCATACCAGCTGAAGCGAGCAGCGCGAAAGCCGTTCGCCTCCCGCAAGACCGGTTAAAGGGGTTGGCGCAGGAGGTTTAGCATAGCGACGGCAAAGCCGGAAACCGGGAACGACAGCCCCCGGCGCGCGGGTCCGCTTAAAGAGGTCTGCCGCACCGATGTTCGCAGATATTCTATTCGCGCTGTTGAGAACGAACGTTCGATGCCTCCCTCCATTCACACACACAGCGCATCGATGACGGCGCGCAGGCCGGCCGACAGGTATTTCCGCGTCGGGTAATAGAGATAAAGCCAGTCCTCGGGCGCACTCCAGGATGCCAGGCATTCCACCAGGCTGCCATTCTGAATATAGGGGCGCGCCCGCTCCTCCCAGACATAAGCCAGCCCCACGCCCGAAAGTGCTGCCTCGACCATCAGCTCATGGTCATCGAGCGACAGAGACCCGGTCGGCTCGAATTCGATGATCTTGCCTGCGCGGCTGAACTCCCAGGCATAGGGCTTGCCGCTTGGATAGATATTGCGGATGCAGACATGGTGACGCAGATCATCCGGGGTTTTGGGAAGCGGATGATGCTCGAAATAGCTTGTTGAGCCCACGACGGCAAACCGCAGTCGTGGCTTGATCTTCACAGCCGTCATGCCATCGCGCAGGCTTTCGCCAAGACGAATGCCGGCGTCGAACCCCTCCTCAACAATGTCGACAAGCCGGTCGGTGGCGACGATTTCCAGCTGGAGACCAGGATTTTTTGCAATCAGCGGGCCAATGGTCGACCGGAACACAAACGGCGCCACCGAATTGGGCGCGTTGATGCGCACCTTGCCGAACGGCGTGTCACGAAACTGGTTGAGGGCATCGAGTGCCGAACCGATCTCCCCGAAGGCCGGTGACAGTTGCGACAAGAGCATCGCACCGGCATCGGTCAACGACACGCTACGGGTCGTCCTGTTGAGCAGGCGAATGCCGACGCGCGCCTCGAGATTGCCAACAGCATGGCTAATCGCTGAAGCCGTCACCCCGCGCTCTTCGCCGGCCCGGCGAAAGTTGCGGTGACGGGCAACCGCATCGAAGGCCGCCAGTTCCGAGAGATCCGTGCTGCGCATTGTCAAATCTCACTCATCATTGAGAGGAAGATTATCTCTCTAATTCTTATCTTCGAAAAGGTCCAGATTTCTCCTCGCAAACCGGCGCTGGTGCCGGATCAGACAGGAGACAAGACAATGTCCGACTTCATTCCTCCCGCACGCAACGCTGCATCGCCCTTCGCCGACATGCGGGGTCATCACGTCGCCGTCCGCACGCCGGACCTCGAAACCGCCAAGCGCTGGTATATCGAGAAGCTCGACTTTCGTGTCGTTGCCGAGTGGGACTATGCCGACGAACAACTGGCCTATCTTGCACCCGCCACGGACGACCATTTCTATGTGGAAATCCTTGGTGGTGGCGATCCGTCGCCCGCAGACGTCCGCCCTTATACCGATCTTGGCGACAGTCTCAAATATGCCGGTTACCACCATTTCTGCCTGAATGTCGCAAGCGTCGATGCCACTGTCGAGGAACTGCGGGCACGCGGCGTCACCATCGTCACCGAGCCGTTCGAGCTTCTGGCGATCAGCCGCCGCCTCGCCTTTTTCTGCGATCCCTTCGGCAATCTGATCGAGCTGGCAGAAATCCTGCCGTGACCCTTTCCCACCCGGCTGGCCATCCCGACATCACGATGCCCAACCCCCTCCCTTATCTCATCAAAAAATCAAGGAACATCCTCATGAAAATCTGGTTCATCACCGGCGCCTCGCGCGGCTTTGGCGCCCTCATCACGACGCGTGCTCTTGCACAGGGCGACGCCGTCGTCGCCACCGCCCGCAATCCAAAGGCGATCACCGAGCGGTTCGGCGAACATCCAAACCTGCTTCCGGTCGCCCTCGATGTGACCGACGAAAGCCAAGCGACCGCAGCAGTGAAAGCCGCCCTCGAGCACTTCGGCCGCATCGATATCCTGCTCAACAATGCCGGGTTCGGATTGATGGGTGCCGTCGAAGAGGCAACCGTGGCTGAGGTCGAGGCCGTCTACCGCACCAACGTCTTTGGTCTCCTCAACGTGACCCGCGCCGTGCTGCCCTTCATGCGGCAGGCGCGTTCCGGCCGCATCCTGAACATTTCATCGATCGGCGGCTATCGCGGCGCGGCCGGCTTCGGCGTCTACTCCTCGACGAAATTTGCCGTCGAGGGGCTGAGCGAAGCCCTGTATGACGAACTGGCGCCGCTTGGTATCCACGTCACCGTCGTAGAGCCGGGCTATTTCCGCACCGATTTCCTCGACGCCACGTCGCTGTCGGTCAGCGGCAACATCATCGGCGACTACGAAGCGACTGTCGGTAAGGTGAGAACCATAGCGGCCGGTCTCAGCCATAACCAACCTGGCGACCCTCAAAAGCTGGCAGAGGCGCTCATCGCCTTTACTGATGCCCGCAATCCGCCGGTCCGCCTACCGCTCGGTAGCGACACGGTCGCCGCGATCGAGAAAAAGCACGCACAAGACGCTGCCATTCTCTCCGAATGGCGCACCGTCTCGTTATCGACCGACTTCGCCGTTGACTAACGACGGCGCTCGTCTGGTTAAACTTCGTCCGATGGGAGGTCGCCTTCGGGGCCTCCCATCGCCTTGAACCGATATGCACAGGCGACCAGGAATTGGTCCTGAAGAATCTATTTGCCAAGATATTAGCCGATCACCCTGGCCGAAATTAAAAAGGAAGACCGGTGGCTTTCAAAAGCTATCCTCAACCCCCAAACTCAACGGCAGCGCTTGTAGAGCACCGGCTTGCCCATCCCGAACCCTTCAGGATTATAGAGCATCTGATCCTTGTCGGACGCATACTCGAAGTTGTCGACGTTCCCCTCCTCCACATAATGGATCGCGCCGTAGCCACGAGGGCTTTCCTTGGGCGCAAAGTACACCGCATCTGGCTTGGCGCCCTTGTACTGGAGCGTGCTCGCGGTGATGGTGACTGTCGAACCGCTGCATTTGCCGCCTTCAGCCCACACTCCCTGCGCTGCTTTTGGAATTTTTGCGTCCTCGGCGAAAGCCGCGCTCGTGAGGAGGACAGAACTAAACAGTCCTGCGATGATGAAGGTGCGTGGCATGTTTTACTCCTGTGTAAGATGAGCTGGATGAATACGACCTGATATCAAGATCAGGTCGGGATGGTACGTATCGGTCGGCGCTGGGCACGTGATCAAAATTCGTCAAGTGCTTCGAGCACCAGTTCCGCGGTCAGTCCGCTGCTATACTGCTGCTGCCCGGTGATCAGCCGTCCATCGCGGATGGCGAACGGCTCATTGGCGCTGCGGCAGAGGAAGCTCGTGCCTTCGATGCGTGCCGCCGCGCTCTGGATAGTGTAGTCGTTCAGCGTCATGCCGAAGGCGCTGTTGACCTCTTCTTCCTCCTCGTCGGTGAAGCCCGTCCATTTCTTGCCGTCGGCCAACAGCTTGCCGTCGGACAGGCGGGTCCAAAGCAGCAGCGAGGAGCCGTGGCAGATCAGTGTAACGATCTTGCCTTTTTCGTAGAAGGCAGCGATCAGGGCGTGTAGCGCAGTATCGTCCTTGAAGGTCAGGAGAGGACCGCCGCCACCGGCGACCCAGACCACATCATAGTCGTCCACCGACACGGCGCTGATGGGCAAAGTGTTTTCCAGCATCGTGCCGTATTTCGCGTGGTTTACGAAACCGAGGCTGATGAGGTCGTCGGCATAGGCGCCGCCGGGGGTTCGCGGATCGCTATGGGTGTCGAACATCACTTCACCGCCCTTCGGGGAGGCGATATCGACCTTGTGCCCTGCCTCGGTGAACATCAGAAAGGCGCGGGTCATCTCCTCGGCGAAGAAGCCGACCGTGAAGCCCTTGAGCTCAGTCGTGTTGGAGACAATCGAAAGTATACGGCGCGGCTTGCGCTTCACGCCGATGCGGGTTTCAATTTTCAGGTCCGATGCCGGCATGTGCAGATTGCTCCTTGTTTTTGGTGTCGTACCCTGGAGCATCCACTTGGGCTCTTGCGACGCTACGAGATCTCGAGGGTCTTATCCCTGGAAGCCGCCTCCCTTGAGGTAGGCGCTCTCCTCAGCGGTGGTGGCCCTGCCGAGCATGCCGTTGCGATGCGGAAAGCGGCCGAAACGGCGGATAATGTCACGATGGCCCTCGGCATGCTGCAGCCAGGGCTGGCCCAATCCGGCGTTGAGGCGGACCGACATCTCCTGGTCGGCGAGATCCTCCGAATGCGCGAAGGGCAGGCAGAAGAACAGCCGAAGATCCGGCTCGACACGCGCCATATGCCCTGCGTCGAGTGACTGCCGGGCAAAGTGGCGGGCGAGCAGATCGGTGGCGAACATATGTGCGGTTCCGCGAAAGGCATTGCGCGGAAACTGATCGGTCAGGATCAACAGCGCCAGTGCGCCCTGCGGCGTCTCCGTCCAGTCATCGTGTCGGCGTTCCGCGATGGCCATGTGCAGAGCAAGGAAGCGGTCGCGGAAATTCCCGTCGAACGCCGCATCCTTTTCGAACCAATGCCCGGAGGACATTCGCCAGAATGCCACGACATCGTCGGCCGTGCCTTGCCAATCTGCACCAGGCCGCCAGCCACCGAACGCTCGCATCTCCCCGGTCCTCAATGTTTCGCCTCCGGCCTGGCTGTCTTGCGGCGCCTGCGCACGAGTCGGCCCTCCCAGAAGCCTGTCGCCAGCATGACGATCGTGGTGAGCCAGCCCATGGCCAGCAGATCGACGAACGGCGCGACTGGAAGGAGCGCCAGAAGGGCTGCGACGCCCGCCATGTGCGAAACCGGTAGCACGCCGTAGACGACCTTCTTGTAGACAGCGCTGCCGAGCAGATAGATCGCCGGGCCGCCCGACAGCATCAGCGCATAGGCAACCTTGAGCCCGTCGTGGGGATGGGCAATCACCAGATCGTTGCCGACCGCGGTCGCAATGATCCCCGCGATCAGGATGGCGTGGACGTAGTGGAAATACGCACCGATGCGACCGGGATCGTCGGAATGCGTTATGGCGTCGGTCGCATCCTTGCTCGATGTGCCAAAGTAGAGCCACCACATCGCCAGCGTGCCGAGGAAGGTTGCGAGCAGCGCTGAAAGGATCGGTACGTCCCAGCTTTCTGCGCGTGCCATGGTAGCGCCGGTCGCCAAAAGTGTCTCGCCGAGTGCCACGATGCAGAAAAGCTGGCAACGTTCCGCGAGATGTGCGCCTTCGATCGTCCAGTCGCTCGTCCTCGAGCGCCCGAGGCCCGGTATCGGGAAGCCGAACATCGGCGAAACATATTCGCAGAGGACGGCTATAGCCCAAAACGCCATGCGTGCTTCATGTTCAACGAATGCGCCGGCAATCCAGAAGACGGCGGCGATCGACACCCAGCCCAGCATGCGCCGATAGTTGGCCGTAAGTGGATGATCCGGGCCGAGTTCCCTGACGATATACGCAGTGCGCCCGACCTGGATCGCGACATAGGCGAGCGCGAAGATCCAGCCGCGTTCGCCAAAGGCGCCGGGGATCGCCGAGGCCATCAGCAGCCCCGCCAGCATGATGGCGAAGATCAGCCCTCGAATGCGTGGCGTCTCCGGATCGAACCAGTTGGTGACCCAGCATGTATATTGCCAGCCGAGCCAGACCGCGAACCACAGGATCAGCGTCTCAATGACGCCGGTGAGGTTCAGATTGGTCAGCAGTTCATGGCTGAGTTGCGTCACCGCGAAGACATAGACGAGATCGAAGAACAGTTCCTCGAAGGTGACGCGGGCATGATGACCGTCGCGGCGCCTCAGAAGCGGATGACTGTTCGGACCATTGCTGTTGCCGGATGTGTTGGTCATGCTTTTATCCATCCTCAGGAGCGTGAAATCTGCCAGATCACCACGACCGCCAGGATCGCGGGCACAGTGAAGACGACAAGGAGGATCGGCAACTCGTCCCGCACCGAATAGCCAGCATAGCTGACACCAACCCAGAGATTGGCGATCGATACAACGAGCCAGGCAGGAATGAAGAGTTTTGCCGCCATGGCAGGACCGGTGGCATCACCACCCCAGAGTTTTCCGAACAGCAGGAACACGCCGAGCTGAACGACGCCTCCGACAATAACCATCAGCATGTGCATTTCGTTTTCCTTATCCGTTGGTCGCCATCATCACGCAGGTGCATTCGCCGCGGTTGCCTCCGGTGGACGCAATGGTATCGCTGCCGCTGCAGCATCTGTTGCCGTCCCTGTTCCGGAACGGACGGTGACAGCATTGGAAGCAAGCGAGAGCCCCGCGGCCTTGAAGGCGGAAAGCAGCCGCTTCATGCCTTCGCGTTTCAGGATACTCGGATTGCCGGGCCGGGATGTGAACTTGAAACGAACGACCATCGATGTTTCCGTGACAGTCTGAATCCCCTGCATTTTGAGGGGGACCAGGAACTCGGGCCCAAACTCGGGATCTTCCAGCATGGCCAGCCCGACCTTCTTGGCAGTCTTGCGGATCAGTTCCGCATCGGCGTCCCGCTCGAAACGCAGCTCGAATTTGATCGTGCCCCAGTCACGGCTGTAATTGGTCACCGAGCCAATCTGGCCAAAGGGGATGGTGTGGACAGGACCGTTGTGATGGCGCAGTCGAATGGAGCGGAGCGAAATGTGCTCCACGGTGCCCATGAGGCCACCGGTGTCGATGTACTCGCCAATTCGAAACGCATCGTCGGCAATGAAGAAGATACCGGACACCACATCCTTGACCAGGGTCTGCGAGCCGAAGGACAGCGCCAGCCCGAGAACACCGAAACCGGCAAGCAGCGGCGCGACGTTGATGCCGGTGGACGACAGCACCAGAAGTGCAGCTATAGCGAGGACCGCACCCAGCGTCAGATTGCGAATGACGGGCATGACCGTGGACATGCGGCTGGCCGGTTGCTTGTGCGCTTCGTCTTCCTCCTGTCCGGGAAGGGCAATGGCAGCAGTCGGTGCGATCGTATCGAAATACCGCCAGAGGCCACTGCACAGCGTCCAACTGGCAACGACGGCAAGGCCGAGACGTTCAAGCCAGACGAACCAGCCGGTCACGACAACCGTTTCGTCGGACATGAGCGGCTGCCAGAGAGTGACGATCAGATGCAAGCCGATCAGCCAGACCGCGCCCGAAACAGCGGTGCGAAGTCCCCACAGGAGGATGGAATGGAGCCCAGCCTCACGGTTACGGGCAAGGTGCCCGAGAAGCGACCATGAACCCAGTGCGATGATGGGTACCGCGATAAGAACAATCTGCGTTGTTCCCGCCGCAAAGCTCCACGCCGCGCTGTTGGGTGTTCCGGCAACCAGAAAGCCCGCGAGCCAGATCAGCAGCGCCGAAATCGCGTAGAAGTCCGGCAGGATATATCCTGTTGCCCGCCGGACATTACCCGCATTGGTTCCGGTAAACGCATCTCTGATATCGCGCCGCCCGGCGATAAACCACCAGAGTTTCAGCACGGTCAGAAGGGTCGTTCCGATTAGAAACCAGCCTTCGATGGCACCCTTGTCCAGGGCGCGTGCATCGGCAAGCCTGACAGTTTCACCAACGAACGAGCCGATGGCGCCATAGGCAATGAGCATGGCAAGATGCCACCGCGGACGTGCAATTCCAACAAGCGGCTGGCCATCCGGAAGTGATGCAAGAAAAATTCTTCCAAACGCGGCGTACAACGCTGTCACGGTGGCGATCGTCACCAGACCAGCCGCGATCTGAAAGGACAAGGTTCCCCCTTCCAGCAAAAGGCGGAGACCAACATTGGCAACTGCGACCAGTATCCCCACGGACACCAGATCCAACGCAAAACGGGTGATGGCGACCTTTATTCGGCCAGGAAGCGCCAGCCGGTCATCGCGTGGATGGAATTTCCCCGGAAAGATGCGCCGGAACGAAAAGGCACCAAGTACGCCTGCCGCTATGGCGAGGGCAGCAATTCCCACGACGGTAAAGCCACTTCGTCCTTCGCCGGCAAGCGCATTTTCCGTATCTGAAAAAACCCCTGCGATCCCTGACAACCCATTAAAAGCCAGCGTCGCTCCCCGGACAAAAGCTCGGGAAAGCCCGCCCAGAGGCCCAGCCTCCGGTTCCATGTCGACTGTCGAAACCGGGGTGGCAGCCTCGGAAGCTTGAGCTTCCTTTGCATCTTGCCATTCGACAGCGACGGACCGCCCGGTTTGCGCGGCAGCGCCGAGCAACCGGCCGATCTCCGCATCGCTCTGGCCCTGCCGGAGAATAACCGTGATCGGCCGTTCCTGCGCGGATGCGCCTGACACAGCCGATAGAAGCATGATCATGCCGGCGAGGGCTACAAAAACAGCCTTCCAGCGCGGATCTCGCCGTTGCGGGCGAAACATCCCTTGACGTTCGCCGGATAAATACCCAGTCGCTGCAACAGTAAGTACCCTTCCCTCACTCATGAAAACACGCTCAGACTTTTGGCGATGCATTTGCCGGTATCGGGAGGAAAGACAATCCGCATGACACAGGTCTCGGTCGAGTTCCTGAGGAGCTGCACGCAATCGGCCTCGAATAGCGATTGGAAATGGTTTTTCATTGCAGGCTCCATCGAAACGAGCGGTGGAAACGGTTGCGGCCGGGACCAGTCCCCGGCCGCAACGCGAATTACTTGGTCGTGTAGCCACCGTTGACGAGGATGGTCTGGCCGGTCATCCACCAGCCGTCCGAGACGAGGAAGCGGATGAACGGGACGATGTCGCCGATGTCGGTCAAGCCGGTCTTCGAGAAATTCGATAGCGCAGCCGCCGTCTTGTGATAGGCGACCGCGTCGGCGCCCTCGGCCGGATAGAAGAACGGCGTGTCCATTGGACCCGGACCGATCGCCGTCACCGAGATGCCGCGCTCGCCGAACTCTTTGGATGCCGCCCGCGTAAAATGTTCCACCGGCGCCTTGGTACCGGCATAGGCCGCGTAGAACGGGGTAAAGGCACCAAGCAGCGACGTCACGACGTTGCAGATCTTGCCGTTGTCGTTGAGATGCTTGCCTGCTTCCTTGATGAAGAAGAAGGCAGACTTCGAGTTCACCGCAGTCATCTCGTCATATTCAGCTTCCGAGATCTCGACCATCGGCTTCTTCAGCACTTTGCCGACCGTGTTTATGGCGATGTCGATGCCGCCCATCGCCGCCTTGGCGTCTGCAAAAAGCTTTTCGTTCGCGCCGGCTGTGGTGAGGTCGGCCTGGAAGGCAAACGCGTCCACGCCAGCCGCCTTGATCGCGGCCACCGTTTCGTCGGCCGCTGGCTTGGTGGCGCTGGTGTTATAGTGGACAGCGACCGCCTTGGCGCCCGCTCCGGCGAGATCGCGCGCGATCAGCCCGCCGAGGTTCTTTGCGCCACCGGCGATGAGAACGGTTTTTCCCTTGATGCTGTGATCGGTCATTTGTGTTGCCTCCTTCGGGCTTGCCTTGCGGTCACCTGCGCGACCGCTTCCTGAAATGCACAATATCGTCTATAGATTCGTCATAAAGTCATTCATTCTGACATCACCTGTCAGAGATTCCGACCAATCAAACAGACAAAAGCCCTTGGACCGTATCGATCTCTTCCGCGTATTTGCTCGCGTTGTCGAATGCGCCAGCTTCACCCGCGCCGCCGATACGCTCGGGCTGCCACGTTCGTCCGTCTCGGCCGCCGTGATCGAACTCGAAGCGCGCGTTGGCGCCCGCCTGCTTCACCGCACCACCCGAAAGGTCTCTCCCACGCAAGACGGCGCCGCCTTTTATGAACGCTGCCTGCGGTTGATTGCCGATGTCGATGAGACGGAGGGGCTGTTCCGGCAGACGTCTGTCGGTCCAACGGGCAAACTGCGAATCGACGTGCCGGGCCGGATCGGTCGGCTGATCATCGCGCCTGCCCTGCCGGAGTTCCTGGATCGTCATCCCCAACTCGACATCGAACTTCGCGTCACCGACCGGGCCGTCAACCTCGTGGAGGACAGCATCGACTGCGTGCTGCGTGTCGGACCACTCGGGGACTCCGGCCTGATCGCACGCAAGATCGGTGACCTGCCGCTGATCAATGTCGCCAGTCCCGGCTACCTCGCTCAATACGGCACGCCGAGCGCGCCGGACGATCTCGGGGAACACCTCGCCGTCAACTATGCGTCACCATCGACCGGCCGAGTCGAAGACTGGGAATGGATCGAGGATGGCGAGATGCGAACGCGGCCGATGCGCAGCCGAGTCACCGTCAACAGCGCCGAAGCCTATATTGCCTGCTGCCTCGCCGGCCTCGGGCTTATCCAGATCCCGGCTTACGACGTCAGGGGCCATATTGAGGCTAACGAGCTCGTCGAGGTAATGTCGCTACATCGGGCAGAGCCCATGCCGATGACGCTGCTCTATCCGAACCGTCAGCATCTTTCCCGGAGGCTTCAGGTTTTTGCCGATTGGCTTGAGCTGCTCTTGAAGCGGGAGCTCCTGTAATCAACGCAGGGTAAGAGCTGGTAGGAGCCGAACGGGCAGCACGGCAGGTGAGGTTCTCTTTTTGTGGAACGGGTGCAGCTTCGAGGTATACGAATTCGTCGCCACGGAATGGATCTAATGGTTTAATCTTCGAGGCTCACGGAGGCCGGCGGGGAACCGTGCCGGCAGCCGAAGCCGCGTGGATCTTGTGACTGCTGGACGAACCAGACATGGCTGCGTAAGCTAAACCGAGCTGTCTCCGGCAAAACCGGCATCTCATCATGTATGCTCGATCGAAAAAAGGGACAGAAATGGAAGCTCTGCCAACTCATGCTGAATATTTTGGGCATGTGCGCACGATTATTGGCATGGTACTCGGCCTGAGCCTTGCCAGGCTGGTCAACGGTATGACACGCTTCGTACAGCACCCGGGGACTATCAAGGTCTATCCCGTCCACCTTGGCTGGGTCATATTCCTCTTCATTACGATCGTGCATTTTTGGTGGTACGAGTTTCACTTGTCCCTGGTCCCCGTTTGGACCTTTCCGCTGTACGCCTTCTTGATTTTCTACACGATGGTGTTTGCAGCGCTCACTGCCCTGTTGTTTCCCGATCAGATGACTGACTACAAGGGGTTCGAGGACTATTTCGAACAGCGGAAACGCTGGTTCTTTGGGCTCATCGCTTTCGCCTCCCTTCTCGATGTCGGGGATACACTGATCAAGGGAACCGATTACCTGCGATCACTTGGCCTTGAATATCCGATCCGTCAGGCGGCGTTCGTCCTTTTGTCCATCGCCGCAATGTTTATCGACTCCAGGCGGGTGCAGTTGGGCTTGGTACTTGCTGCAATAACTTATCAAATTAGCTGGATAGTTAGGCTTTATGATATTCTCTGACGAATGAGTCACCAGCGTCGGTCAAGTCGCCTTGAGTTTTCACTTGAAGAACACCGGCCGAACCAAATTCAAAATTGGAATGTTCGCGAGATCATAAGCCATTGATATTATGGTAAACGATCTTTTAAAGGAACTCTATATCAATATTGCTGTTCCTCACATGGCATGATTGCCAGTTGGGTTTATAACCTTCGATAATATTCAAGTATCGATAGTGATGGATTCTGACTCCTTCGCGGGGTAAAGTCGTGGCAAATCACAGCCCCAGCGACCAAAGACAGGATGGAAAATGACGGGCGAGAGACAGAACCGGGACGATGTGCGCCTCTCCGGACGGCAGCTACTCGCTTCGGGCCGTCGCACGGTGGCGCTGCGCCCGCGCCAGTTCGACGAACCGGCGTTTGATCTCTTCAAACAGCGCCGGTGGCAACGCCCCGTAATAGCCGCTCTCGCTGTCGATTGACCTGACGTCCGGTCCAGGCCAGACAAAGCGGTTGCTTTCGGTCAGAACAATCCAGGAGCGCTCATCATCGAGCCCGAGGCGACGCTTGGTGGCGGCCGGGATTTCGACAGCATCTTGCGGGTCGGATGGCGGGAATGCGTGACTGGCAAAACCCGCACCGCCGGCGTTCCGTCTTCCACCTCGGCGACGATTGCCAGAACCAGGACAGGGCGGTCCTTGTCACCTTCCTCACGGCCCTCGAGATGCTGCCAATGCCAGAGATACGAATATCGAAACAGCCAGCCAACCTTCGGTTCAGTCGGCAGCATGCGTGTCCGTCAGCAGTTCGGCATTGAGATGATCCAGACCCGGCTCTATCTGCGATGCTTCAACGGCGGCCAGGTCATCGTCACTGAGGTCCGACGAGAGTTCGACCCGACGATCACGCTTCGCCAGCCGGACATAGTCTTCATAGGCGATCAGCACGGTACGAGGACGACCGTTTTTGGTGATAATGACAGGCTCGCGGACCGCAGCGTCCTGGTAGGCGCCAAAATTTTTCGAAACCGCCGCAGCGGTAACAGTGGATGTCATGACAGAACTCCTTTATTCCGGAATATACGGGATTTGCGGGTCTTTCGCAACTTGACCGGTGGAGCATTTAATTGAAGCATAAGTCGATGATCCAACCGGCCGAGGACAACGCAGTCCTGAAGCGCGCCGTGGAACTGGATGCGCTCGATTCGATCCTGCCGTTCGATCGTCGCGATCAACTTGCAGAGCTACTCACCGACGACGATGTCGCAACGCTCAAGCATCTGGCCAGCGAAGGCATGGGCGCCAACACCATGCGGGCGCTGGCATCCGATCTCGCCTACCTGGAGGCGTGGTGCGTGCTGGCGACAGGCACTCCCCTCCCCTGGCCTGCCCCCGAAAGTCTGCTTCTGAAATTCGTCGCCCATCATCTTTGGGACCCGGTCGAGCGGGAAACCAACGCCGATCATGGCATGCCGGAAGACGTGGCGATTGCGCTTCGCCTCAAGGGCTTGCTGAGATGCACCGGGCCGCATGCGCCAGCGACTGTTCGCCGTCGGTTGACGAGTTGGTCGATCCTGACGCGCTGGCGCGGGCTGACCGGATCGTTTTCGGCTCCGTCGCTGAAAAGCGCACTCCGCCTGGCGGTTCGCGTCAGCATTCGCCCGCGGCAGAGAAAAAGCAAGAAGGCTGTCACCGGTGATATCCTTGCCAAACTGCTTGCGGTCTGCGCGGGCGATCGGCTGGTCGATCGGCGCGATCGGGCGCTGCTGCTGATGGCTTTCGCATCCGGCGGCAGACGCCGCTCCGAGGTTGCGGGACTACGTGTTGTGGATCTGGTAGACGAGGAACCGGTTCGCGCCAATCCCGCGGACGAGCACTCCCCTCTCCTCCCCTGCCTGACGATCCATCTCGGCCGCACCAAAACCACTTCAGCGGATGACGACGAGCATGTGGTTCTTATCGGCAGGCCCGTGACGGCAATCAAGCATTGGTTGGTGGAGGCAAAGATCGAAACGGGTCCAGTCTTTCGGCGTATCGACCAGTGGGGCAATCTTGATCGGCGCGCGATGACGCCGCAGTCCGTCAACCTTATCCTGAAAGCCCGCATCAAGCAGGCCGGGCTGGACCCGGCGCAGTTTTCGGCGCACGGACTTCGCGCGGGGTATCTGACCGAGGCGGCGAACCGCGGTGTCCCTTTGCCCGAGGCGATGCAGCAGTCCCTGCACAAGTCCGTCACCCAGGCGTCGGGCTACTACAACAATACCGAACGGAAGATGGGACGCGCCGCCCGGCTCGTCGTCTGACTGGTAGATCAGGGGGCTGCAGGTGGGCTGGGACTTTACTCGATTTTACGCGACGACCCTGTTCCTGCCCAGCGCCTTCGCTTGATAGAGGTTTACATCCGCGGCTTTCAGGCATTCGGATGGATCAACCCCCATGGGGCAATGGCATGCGCATATGCTCGCAGACATCGTCACACGTGAGCCGGAGGGCGCATGCAGGATAATCCCCGCGATTTCCTCCCGCAGCTGCTCGCAACGGCCAAGCATTTCATCGAACGTCAAGCCGCTTTGAAACAGGCCAAACTCTTCGCCGCCAAGTCGCCCAACGATAGAATGCGAGTGCATCTGGTAGCGTGCGAGGATCCGGCCGGCACAGCGAAGCGCCTCGTCGCCCGCTGCGTGACCATAGCGGTCATTGATCACCTTGAAATGATCGAGGTCCAGAAAAAGCAGGGCTCCGGACACACCCTGCTGACTTGCGACCTCAAGATCGCCCATGAACGCGGTTCGTGTCAGGACCCCCGTCAGACCGTCTGTCCGTGATTGAAGGCGAAGTGCCTCATAAGCGTCTGCAATCCTTTGCAATGCCTCCCTTGTTGCGGCCTCAGCCCGCCGCACTTTTTCCGACTGCCAAAAATGCAGCGCCGAGGCAGGGATAGATATCGCCAGCGGGCAGAAGGTCGTCAT
>Ga0247741_1000126_pt1 | contig 53716 bp, 44 predicted proteins | sample UWRJL213509R2_FD_180945 | JGI IMG/M metagenome (GOLD analysis project Ga0247741, IMG submission 180945) | Plant litter microbial communities from Arlington Agricultural Research Station in Wisconsin, United States - UWRJ-L213-509R-2 | ecosystem: Environmental > Terrestrial > Plant litter >... | reverse complement strand
TAAGTTCCTTTGTTTTCACTAAAAAAACATTCGATTTCGTCTGTAGTAATTACTTTTAAATGCTGTCCGATTTTAACTGTAAATCGTTTTTTGAAATTTTTCTCAAAAGGATTTGACAACATTTGGCGTATCTGCTCAAAATCTAACTGAAGGTTTTTTGGTTCAGATTCTATTTTAGGCAAACGCATTTTAAATTTGTTAACTGCAACATCAAGATCATCTTCGTCAATAGGCTTTAAAAGATAATCGATGCTGTTGAGTTTAAAGGCTTTTAAAGCATATTCATCATAAGCCGTCGTAAAAATAATAGCGCTTTTAATATCTATCTTTTCAAAAATTTCAAACGATAAACCATCTGACAATTGAATATCCAGAAAAATTAAATCCGGATGTTCATTATTTGCAAACCAATTCAAGGATTCTTCTACAGAATGCAGCATGGTTTCTACTATAATATCCAGTTTTTCCAGCTTTCGCTGCAATAACCTTGCAGCTGGTTTTTCGTCTTCTATTATTAATGTTGTCATTGATTACAAAGCAAAATTTAAAAACATAAATTTACAATTATTCCCACTTATTATTGGCAGTTTCTTTTTTCATATACTCGTCAATTTTTCTTTGTTCCCAGTCGTCACTAAAAAACAAATCTCTTCCAAAAACAGACATTCCATGAAAAAACAAACCGATTCCCCAATAGAAAGCTGTAGAATATGTATGCCATTCTGATAAACCATTTAAATGAATTCCTTTTGTAAAAAAGTCACCATTTAGACTGGCTACGATTATAATTGCATTTATAATGATATAAATTCTTAAGTGTGAATAAAAACCTTTAATTCTTTTTACTTTTCTGTATGCTATGTTAAATCGTTCGTCGCTTGAAAATTCTTGCGAATATTCGTCGTACATGCGTCTTCTAAATCTTCCCATTATTTTTAAATTAAAATTATTTCCATTTGTTTTTGTTCTCTTTTTCTTTTTCCATAAACTCTTTGATTTTTCTTTGTTCCCAGTCTTTTCCAAAAACCGGAAACACTTCAAAAACTTTTAATCCATGAATAAGAACTCCTATTCCCCACCACAATAAGGGCCAAAAAAACCATAAGTATTCTGGTGACGTGTATAAATTAATGAAAATCAAAATGACATTTACACCAATAAAAGAGGTAAGATTTCCATAAAATCCTTTTATATTTTCTACTTTCTTTTTTGCAAGATAGTATTTATCTTCTTCGTTAAAATTCACTTCCATCGCTGCTCTCATTTTTGTTTTTTTTTATCTTTTACCTAAATATTTTCAATTTATATTCTTCCCATTTTTGCCCAAAAATATATCCGAAGCAAAAATGTCTATCACAGAAATTATATAAATACAAGTCCAAATGATCATTTCCAGTTTTGTTTGCTATTTTCTTTTTCCAAAATCTCTCTGATTTTTCGTTCTTCCCAATCAGAGCTATAACCAAAAACTTTAAAAGCATGCATGGCAACTCCAAATCCCCAGCCTAAAGCCGAAAACCAAAACCATTGAAAACCAGGAGAAAACTTCAAATTTATAAAAACTAAAAACGGAACTACACAACAATAAGAAATTACATTTGCGTAAAAACCTTTTAATTCTTCCACTCTTTTTTTAGCTCTGAAATAAGCTTTGTTTTCATCATTATATTCTGCACTTGTTTCCATAACTGTAATTTGTTTAGTTAAAATTGGAATTTTAACCGTAAAGGTTTCTTTGTTTTGTTCTATAAAAACCTTTCTGTCGGTTATGATTCCGTATCGATTTACAATATTCTGTAAACCAACTCCTTGTCTGTCTTGTAAAACTTCTTTCTTTTGAAAATCATTTTGAATGGCTAAATAATCTTTATCAACAAAAATTCTGATATGCAATGGTTTTTGTTCGCTTACAATATTGTGTTTTACTGTATTTTCGAGTAAAAGCTGTAACGATAACGGAACTACTTTTGCATCCGGACTTATATTTGTTGTTGGCAATTCATAAAACAAACTGTTCTCGAAACGCATTTTCAGCAAATTCATATAGGTTTTTGCAAACGACAATTCATCTTCAACAGAAACCAGTTCTTTATCTTTTTGCTCTAAAACGTAGCGGTATATTTTAGATAAAGAAGTGGTAAATCTTTGTGCGTTATCCGGGTTTTCTTCGATTAAAGAGCTTAACACATTTAAACTATTAAAAAGAAAATGCGGATCCAGCTGGTTTTTTAAGCTTTCGAATTTGGCATTTGCCGTTCCTGCTATAATCTTTTGCTGTGTTATTTTATTTTCCTGATACGATTTATAGAAATGTAAAGCATGAAAAACCAATAAAACAATAAAAGCAATAACAGAAGATTCTACATAATTTGAGGCCTTTTCATTTTCTATAAAAACATGTATAGGTTCTTTTCCAATAATAACGTTTGTAAAAATTCGCAATAAAAAAATAAAGAATAGCGAAACAAAAAACGAACTTATAAACCCAATAACAATTCTTTTGGGCGCAAACCTGTTTTCTATAAAAACCCTATCCAGAATTTGAAACAAAGAAACGTTAACTACATATAAAACAACACTATACAGCATGCAGCTCAAAAAGAAGATGTACAGCTCATTATTAAAAACCTCGGTTCCGATTGAAGCAAAACGAATCAGAAAGGAGAATATAAAAATAATTGCTCCAACTAAAAGTGCTTTTAAAAGATTGGGTCTGAAAGACATTGTTGTTTTACGTATTAGTTACTTAAATTTATTTTTTGCAGGATTTTTGAGTTTCTAAAGCTCTGTCTAATCCCCATTTTGGAGAAAAAGGTGTTTCAGGTTTAAAAGTAGCAAAAAGTTCGACAGCTTTATCAACTTGTGCACAAAGAGGTTTAGTGTCAACTCCTGTCCATTTTGCTCCGCCTAACTGGTAATCAGCTTCACCAAAAACAGCTCTTGGATTATTTGGATTCAGCGTTTTTGCTTTTGCATAAGCTTCCATGATTTTTGTAGAATATTTTGGGGCATTTGTCATTGGATCTGAAACAACATAAGCCGTATAAATCAAAGCCTGAATAACGTATAATTCTGAATTGCTTTGGTCTTTTATCATTTCAGCATCAACTGCATCCTGCGCTTTTGTTAACATCAAATCAATTTTTGTTGGATCTTTTTCAGTAAATGATGAAGTTGTATTTACCAGTGCCACATAATAATTTGGAAGCCAGCTTGTTTTTTCTGCAGAAGCAATTCTTTCAAACATGGCCGAAGCTTCAGTATTTTTCCCTTCTTTCCAAAGTCCGAAAGCTTTTCCCATTCCTTGTTCAAATTGTGTTTGTGCAGAGCTAATCATAGCTACAAATAATGCGGTCAAAGTGATGATTTTTTTCATTTTATAAGTAATTTAAGATGGTTATTTTAATTTGTTGGTTACTATTTATAATCTTGCATTTAATTTTTAACATATTATAATTCAATTTTAATTTTTGAATCTTTACCAATAACAAATTTAGCATCATTATAGGCAGGAGGCCCCATAAATCCTTTAGCATTGTTTGAAGCAGCATAATCTTCAGAAGGGATTCCCATCGCATTTCGATCCAGTTTTCCGTTATTGTTTTCATCGTGATACGTTGAAATTGCATATTCTCCTGCCGGAAGATTTTCAAATGTTACAACTGCTTCATTGTTTTTAATTTCCGAAGCAAGGCTTTTATACGTTGTTTTAAGAAATGTACCATCTGAGTTGTACAAACCTACTTTAACAGTTCCTGTATTGTTTTTTAAACCTGAAACAGAAACAGTTAATTTTACATTTTGTGCAGATACGAAACTGCAGATAAATAACATTGTAATTGCGATAATTTTGGTCATGATTTTTCTTTTTTAGGTTCTGAGATACTAAGGTTCTTAGATTCTAAGTTTTTTTCTTAGTCTCTTAGCAACTTAGTTCCTTCTGATTTTTGATGATTAAAACTCTGGTTGTTAATTTATACGTCAAAAGTATGTCTGATTTTATTCTTTTAAAATTAAATAATACTGAGTTGTTGATTTTTGCTACTGAATTGTTTTTTTTTTAAGTTTCTGAGATTCTAAGTTGCTGAGTCTCTAAGTTTTTTTTTCTTAGTACCTTAGAATCTTAGCAACTTAGAGACTATAAGTTTTTCAACTGATTCTCATTTTTATTATCACTAATTGTCCAGAAGAAACCAACGAAGAAAAATCTGTCTGCGGTTGGAGTTACGGCTTGTCTGTTATACATGCCGCTTGCGTCTGGAGTTTTGGCGTAATCGTATCCGAAAACGTTTTGAGTTCCTAATACATTTGAAACTGAGAAATACAGGATTTTTTGTGTTGTTAATAAATATGCCCAGTTAAAACTCAAACTATTATACGATTTTGTTTTTCCGTTCATGAATTGCGTTTGGTTTGGATCATTATACGGACGCCCTGAACTGTAGCTATTGGTGAAACCAATTTGCGATTTCCAGTCTGTAATAAAATATTTTGTTACGATTGATAAACTATGATTTGCTACAAAATTAGGAGTTGCCATTGTTGGGAAATTCTTGTATTGTCTTTCAGAATCGATATAAGAATAAGATACCCAGTATTCTAAATGTTTCAATAAATTACTGTCTCTCCAAAATAAATCCAATCCTTTTGCGTAACCTGAACCGTTATTATTGAAAACCGAATTGTAAGCAATATCTCTTGTATCGTATTGAACTAAATTGTTGTACTCTTTGTAATAGGCTTCTGCTCTAAAAGTTTGTCCCGGTTTTGTAAATTGATAGTTTAAGATGTAATGCTGCGCTTTTTCACTTTCAAATTGATGGTATTTTGAATATTTGATGTAATCAACAACCGGTGTTTGACTGAAATCTCCGTAAGCAAATGAAAACTGACTTGTTTTTGAAACTTTATAAGCAAGAGAAGCTCTTGGCGCAATATTAGTTTCGTTTAATAAACTATTATTCGAAAGACGGAAACCTACTTTTGCTGCAAAGTTTTTTGAGAATAAAATATCTCCTTCAGTATAAAAAGCAGCAATATTTGAATCATAACCATTTGCAACATCAATAGAAATATTATCCTTAAAATTTTCATTGAATTTTGTAATGAAATAATCTCCTCCAAAAGATAATTTAAAGTAATTTGAAATATTTTTTCTCAACTTCAATTTCAACTGCATTGCATTTTCATTAGAATCGACATCGTTAATATCCAATTTAACTTTGTTTTTGCTGTAACCGTAACTAATTCCAGATGTAAGTTGCCAGCCCGTTCCAAAATCTCCTTTGTAAGAACCGTTTAAATAGAAATTATTATTGTTTAAATCTGTTCTTATGGGATCAACGAAGTTTACATTTTTTTGATTTAAATCGAATTTCTCTGAATCGAAAGCGGCATATAATTTAAAAATTCCTCTTTCAAAATGATATCTGTAAACAGCTTCTCCACCTAAGGACTGATAAGGATTGTTCCAATCTACATTTTGTGGAATTACAGCCTGATAAGGTGCCAGATTAATATAATTTGTGTTGATACTAAAAGAGCTTTTTTTCCATTTCTGCGTATTTCCAACTCCTAAACCTACGGTCATTAAAGCAATGTCAGTTTTGTTTTGATCTGGCTCATCTTGTGTGTTCAATAATAAAACACTTGATAAAGCTTCACCATATTCTGCAGAATATCCTCCGGTAGAAAAAGCAATTCCGCTAAATAAGAAAGGAGAAAATCTGCTTCGGGTTGGCAAATTATTGGTTGTTGCACCATAAGGCTGTGCTACACGAAGTCCGTCTACAAAAGTTTGGGTTTCACTGGCTTCACCTCCACGAACAAACAAACGTCCGTCTTCACCAACAGTTTGTGTTCCAGGCAAAGTTTGCAAAGCAGCAATAATATTTCCCGCAGAACCTGCTGTTGTTACAATATCAAGAGGTTTTAAAACAGAAACTCTTGCTTTGTCTCCGGATTCTAAAGTTCCGGCGGTAATTACAACGGCGTCAAGAGCATTTACATTTTCTCTAAGTTTTACCGTTTGATCTTTAAAATTCGTAACAACAATTTCTTTTTTAAATGTTTCATACAGTAAAAAGCTTACTACTATAAATTGATTTCCTTCGGCAGTTGTTTCAAAAGAAAATTCGCCAGTTTCAGAACTTGTTGCTCCATCGTAAGTTCCGTCGATATAAATATTCGCTCCCGGAACTGGTTTTCCTTTTTCGTCAACCACTTTTCCTGAAATGGTGTTTTGAGCAAAAATAACTGTTGTAAAAAATAAAATGCTAATTGTAAAAAGTAATTTGGTTGTCATGGTATTTGATTTTGATGGAGCAAATGTATTTTAACAGTCTAAGTTAAAAAATAATAAATAACCCAATTGTAGAATTTTGAGGATGAGTTGTAAATTACTTATTTGTATCTTAGCATCTACGTTTTAAAAATATCAATCATGTCAGAAAGTAAAAGAGTTTCAAACTTATACCAGTCCATTTATAATGGAAATCCGTGGCTTGAGGTCACATTAGCAGATACTTTAAAAGATCTTACAGCAGCACAGGCGATTAAAAAAGTAAACCCTAATTTAAATACGATTTGGGAAATTGTCAATCACTTAATACAATGGAGAAGAAATATATTAAGACGTGTTCAGGGCGAAATAATCACAACTCCTGATCATAATTATTTTGTGCCAATTTTAGATTCATCAGAACCAGCATGGGAACAATCTTTACAAAGTCTTGCAAAATCTCAGGAACAATGGAGCGCCTTTTTAAGTGATTTTGATGATGCCGGTTTCGAAAAAATAGATCCAAATAACAATCATAATTTTTATGAAGATATTCATGGCATTATTCAGCATGACGTTTATCATTTGGGACAAATTGTTATTTTGAAGAAATTACTTTAAAAGCATTTCAACATGAAAAAATCAATACTTTTTATCGCATTTTTATTTTTGAGTGCAATCGGATTTTCACAGGAAACCAAATCTCAATACGATGAGAAATTGGCGAAATCTTTAAATGCCGATGAATATGGAATGAAAAAGTATGTATTTTGTCTTTTAAAATCGGGTACAAACACTACGGTATCAAAAGAAGAAACCCAAAAATTGTTTCAAGGTCATATGGCCAACATCAATAAATTAGCCAAAGAAGGAAAATTGGTTGTTGCGGGCCCTTTTATGAAAAACGACAGAAATTATAGAGGTATTTATATTTTTAATGTTGAAACTATCGAAGAAGCAAAAGCACTCGTTGCAACAGATCCTGCTATAAAAGCAAATTTACTCGAAGCTGAATTAACGCCGTGGTACGCAACAGCCGCTTTACAGGAAACTTTAAAAATTCACGAGCAAATTGCTAAAACAAAAATGTAAACACATTTTATAATGACCGAAAAAGAAAAAATGATTGCCGGAGAATATTACATCGCCGGCGATCCTGTTTTAGTAAAAGAACGTCGAAAGGCTAAAATTTTATTACATCGCTTAAACGTAACCGAGTATCGTCTAACGAAAAAAGCCAAAGAAATTCTGGCAGAACTGATACCGAATACCGGCAAAAGTTTTTATATAGAACCTCCATTTCATTGTGATTATGGTTACAATATTACTTGCGGAGATAACGTTTATTTTAATGTAAATTGCGTTGTTTTGGATTGTGCACCCGTAAATATTGGCTCGAATGTATTTTTTGCGCCAAATGTTCAAATTTATACTGCAACTCATCCTCTTGACGCCGAATTACGAAAATCATTAGAAAATGCATTACCAATTTCTATTGGAGATGATTGCTGGATTGGCGGAAATTCTGTTATTTGTCCGGGCGTAACTATTGGCAAAGGCTGCGTTATTGGCGCCGGATCTGTCGTTACAAAAGATATTCCGGATAACTCACTGGCCGTTGGAAATCCGGCAAAAATTATTAGAAAATTAAACCAGGAAACTGAATTAAATACATGATGCTTACTTTAAACAAAATTCATCATATTGCCATTTTATGTTCTGATTATCGAAAATCTAAAACTTTTTATACCGAAGTTTTAGGCCTAACGATTATCAGAGAAATCTATCGCGAAGAACGTCAATCGTATAAATTAGATTTGGCTTTAAATGGTTTATATGTTGTTGAATTATTTTCATTCCCTGATCCACCAAAACGACCTTCAAGACCAGAAGCTGTCGGTTTGCGCCATTTGGCTTTTGAAGTAATTAATCTCGATGAAACTGTTGCTTTTTTAAAGAGAAAAAATGTCGAATGCGAACCTTTACGAATTGATGAAACGACAGAAAAACGTTTTACTTTTATCGCAGATCCTGATGAATTGCCAATTGAATTTTATGAAAGATAAAATAATTTAGCAAAGCTTACTGTTTTTGATTTCCCGTGCCTCGAAATGACAAAAAATGAGAAAACTTTGCGGGAGATTTCATTAGTTCCTCATTAAAAAACTTCAAAAAACAAAAAGAAAGATTTTTCTTTCTTTTAAAAGTTTTAACACATTTTAATGATTCTTTTTTGTGAAAAACCCAATTTGATTATCTAATTTTGTAATCCGCATAAAAATAATGCGGTTACAAATTTACTTCTGATGAACAAAACGGCGCAAATCAAAAAAAATCATCAATTTATTAAGTTCCGAAAATTAGTTATTGTCTCTGTTTTAATTGGCTTTCTTTCAGCCTTTTTAGGAATTTCACTTAAAAAAATAACTGAATATTACGAGGAAATCTTTTTTCATGAAGTTTCAGTAAATCCACTTTTTTACATTCTTTTTCCGGTTTTCGGATTGTCTGTCATTTATTTTCTAAGACAATATCTGTTTAAGAAAAAAGAAAACAAAGGAATCAAAGAGGTTTTTGAAAGCACAAATTCGGCTTCAAAAAACTTGCCTTCTTATAAAATCCCTTCACACTTTATAAACGGATTACTAACTGTTATTTTTGGAGGTTCAACAGGAATCGAAGTTTCTACTGTTGTTGCAACCGCAACAATTGGTTCTGTTGCACAGCAAAAAGAAAACGTCTTTCGCCAATACAAAACCGAATTGATTTGCGCCGGAGTTGCGGCTGGAGTTACAGCTTTATTCAGCTCTCCAATTGCCGGAATTTTATTTGCTTTGGAAGTTATTTCACGAAAAGTAACCAGAGCTTTTATTATTTCAAATGTAATTGCTGTTTCTATTGCTTTTGGTTTACTTTCTATCCTAAAAGAAGAACCTTTATTTGCCGTATCCATTACAACCTGGCACTTAAAAGCGATTCCGTATTTTATCCTTTTAGGAATTTTGGCCGGAATGAATTCTGTTTATCTAACACGTTGTGTATTGTTTTTTAAATCTCAATTCGGTAAAATCGATACGCATTATTATAAAATTATTATTGGTTCTGTAGTTTTGAGTGTTTCTCTTTTTATTTTTCCACAATTATATGGAGAAGGTTATCATGCGATAAAAGGAATTTTTGGCAGTTCATCACAACTTCCTTTAACTTTGACTCTGGCATTTACCTTTGTTGGAATTTTACTTCTTAAACCAATCGTAACTTCCATAACATTGGCTTCCGGAGGCGACGGAGGTGTTTTTGCTCCAAGTCTTTTTATTGGTGCTTTTTTAGGATTGTTATTGGCATCAATTTTAAATACTTTTTTCCATGTAAATGTTATTCCGGTGAATTTCATGATTATCGGAATGGCGGCTGTTTTAAGCGCCAGTATTCACGCCCCTTTTACAGCAATATTCCTGGTTTGCGGATTAACAAATGACTACACTTTATTTTTACCGATACTTGTTGTTTGTTTAATTTCAAAATACACCGCAAAAATGATTTATCCTTATACAGTATACTCTTATTCACCAGGTTTAATAAAATAGAAAAATATTTTTGCCACAGATTACATAAATTGTCCACAGGTTTTAATCTTTGAAATGATTTAATCTCTAGCAAAACAAATTAAAAATAATACCACATAAATGCCCACTCAAAAATTAAAAAGAAGCTATCGCAAAACACGTTATATTCTTTATAAAGAAACTTTAATCGATTTTAAAGAACATTTTTGGTCTTTTATTGGATCGTTTGTCGGGATTGGAATTCTGGCTTACATTCAATCGATTCACTTTTCAGGAAACGATGCCGTTTATTTAATTGGCTCTTTTGGAGCTTCGAGTGTTTTAGTGTACGGAATCATTCAAAGTCCGTTTTCACAACCTCGAAATCTGGTTGGCGGACATCTTGTTTCTGCCTTTATTGGCGTTACAGTTCATAAATTTGCTCCGGATATTATCTGGATTGCTGCTCCCCTTGCCGTTTCGCTGGCTATTATTTTAATGCAGATTACCAAAACACTTCATCCGCCCGGAGGCGCAACGGCTCTTATCGCCATTATTGGTTCTGATAAAATAAAAGCTTTGGGGTACGAGTATGTTTTTTCTCCAGTATTAATCGGAGTATTGATTTTGCTTTTAACAGCTTTGGTTTTTAATAATATGACTTCAAGCAGAAGTTATCCAAGTCATAGTTCTTATCATAAACGATATCATAAGATTAGAAGGAGATTGGTTGGGAAATAATCAATTTACTTTCTGCAATTCCGAAGCTTCGCGACAAAACCTTATAGATAGAATTTATGTTCGGCTTTGAAACCTACAAGGTTTTGTCCCGAAGCTTCGGGATTGCAGGATCAGGAAAAAATCTTTTCAACAAATCGCAATTCGTGATTCGGATTTCATTTTTTATATTTTACCTTTGACTTTTCAAAAATACAAAGATTATGGTTTATAAATTTAGAGTAATTCTAGACGCCGAAGAAGACATATTTAGAGACATTGCAATTCTTGAAGACGATACTCTTGAAGATTTACACAATGCGATCTTCAACGCTTTTGGTTTTGACGGAATGGAAGTAGCTTCGTTTTATACCTGCGATGAAACTTGGAATCAGGAAGATGAAATTGCACTTTTTGATACCGGAGATGTTCCGGGAGAACAAAGAACCATGAGCGATTATAAATTATCTGATCTCTTAGACGAGCAAAACACCAAAATTATATACGTTTACGATTTCATCAATATGTGGACTTTCTTAGTTGAATTGGCCGCTATTGAAGACCAAATTGCTGGTGCTCCTTACCCAGAAACATTATTCTCTCATGGAGAAATGCCAGATGAAGCCGGAGAAAAAAGCTTTGAAGCCGATATGCACGACGATATCTACGGAGAATTTGAAGATGATCTTGACGAAGACGATCTTGACATGTTTGAAGGCGATGACAGCTTTGAAGATTACGGGTTTGAGGAGAATTGGAATTAGCCTAAGTTTCTGAGATACTAAGTCTCTAAGATTCTAAATTTTTTTAATGAAGGAATTTTCTTATTTTTAAAAAATAATTTAAAAATAAAAAATGAGTCATTTTAGAAAAATCTTAGTTTGGCAGAAATCAATTTCCTTGGTTACCAAAATTTATAAAGCAACAAACACTTTTCCAAAAGAAGAAATGTTTGGATTAACTTCTCAAATACGTAGAAGTTCTATATCTATCCCAAGTAATATTGCAGAAGGATCTGGTAGAGAAAGCACTAAAGATTTTTTGCGATTTTTATATATTTCTCTGGGTTCTATATTTGAAATGCAGACTCAACTAGAAATTGCAAAAAATATCATTTATATAAAAGAAGAAGAATTTAACAATTTATACGAGGATAGTCGAGAGATCGAAAGAATGTTAGTATCATTAATTAGAAAATTAAAAGACACTATTTAAAAAAACTTAGAATCTTAGAAACTTAAAATCTCAGCAACTCAAAATATGATCAACTTATTCAACACTCACATCGAGACGCTTACGATACACCGCGTAGGGAACAAGAGCAGAAACGAAGCGATTTTTTTATCCGAACAGCCTTTTAATTTGAATGATGAGATTGTGCCTTTAATAAAAGAGTACTTTTTTAAGCCTTTTAGAGAGAAAGAAGAAAACTATTATCAGTTTGCGCACGAAGTCGATTTGGATTATAACGACATGTTTAAATATGCAACTGAGATTTTTGATAATCCGAGCAGATTGCAGGAGATTTCTAAAAATATTACGACACATTTATTTGAGCAATCCAATCATCCGCACATTAAAAACGGGGAAGTTTATGTTACTTATTTAACAAATTTAAGTATTGACAACAATGTTGTTGATGCTATCGGAATTTTTAAAAGTGAGTTACAGGCCGACTTTTTACAATTTGAAGAAAAAGACAGCAATCTTGAAATGATTTTGCAACAAGGAATCAACCTGAGCAAATTAGATAAAGGATGTTTGATTTTTAACTATAAAAAAGATGAAGGATACAAAATTCTAACCGTAGACAGTAACCGTTATGATGCGCGTTATTGGTTAGAGCACTTTTTATCTGTAGATGCTTTTGAAGACGAAAACTTCATCACTAAAAAATACTTAAAATTCTGTCAAAACTTCGCAAAAGATGTGGTTTTACCGGCAGAAGACAAAAAAGAAGAAGTGATGTTTATGAACAGATCTGTGAATTATTTCGCTAAAAACGATCAGTTTGAAGAACAAAACTTCCTGAATGAAGTATTAGACAATCCAGACTTGATTCCTGAATTCAAAAACTATAAAGTTGATAAGGGAGAAAAATACAGCATCGAAGATGTAACCTCATTCCCTATTGCAAATGCAGCAGTATCTGACGCCAGAAAATCGATTAAAAACGTTATTAATCTGGATACACATATTCAGATTAAAATGGATTTTATCAATCCTGAAAGCGCAGAAAAATATGTTGAAAAAGGCTGGGATGAAGAAAAACAAATGTATTACTACTTAGTTTATTTCAATAAAGAAGAAAAAAGCTAAGAGTTATTCATTTTCTATTACTTACTTAAAACAAAAAACGGCAACTACATTAGTAATTGCCGTTTTTTAATTTATTGGACTTCCTGTACAATAAAACAAAGAATAAGTTTAAGGCAATTTAAATTTTAGTAGATTTGATACTATATTTACTAACACCACAAAAATAATGGCAGATTTAAAAAATACAGAACTTACACTGGAAGAACGTGCTTTTGAAACTGCGAAAACATTGCTTGAAAAATATCAAAATCCACATAATCTCAAATTGGAGGAAAATTCAAATTTAGAAGATTCTTATACTATTCTAATTACTCTTTTATATACTGAAAAATTAGACGAAGAAGAACAATTAGCAATTTTGTCTATTATAGATGAAATGAAACTACTTGACGGAAACAGATAACTTTTCATTTTATCAATTGAAACAAAAACGGCAACTACATTAGTAATTGCCGTTTTTTGATTGATCGGTTTTCTAAGTTTATAATATAGAAAACAATGCTTTTACAATATCGTCATAGACTTGTTTATCTCTCTCTCCTGTTCTTGCCAAAACCCGAATTCCGGAATAATTATTAAAAATAAATCGGGCTAAAACTCTCGCATCTGTAGCTTTAGAAATATGTCCGGCAACTTGTCCTTTTTGTACTGCTTTTGTAAAAACGTCTTCCATAGTCTGGCTGTTGTTTTTTACAATTTTTGAAATCTCTTCGTCATGCATAGCCAATTCTACAGAAGAATTAACCATAAAACAGCCTTTTGTAATTCGGTCTTCTAAGCTTTCGATAACTGCTTGTTTAAAAATATCATGCAGCGTTTCTTTCACATTTTCAGATTCTTCTAAAAGTTTAATAACCTGATCTTGTGACTGTTTTTGATAACGTAACAAAGATTGAGCAAATAGTTTTTGCTTGTCTCCAAAAGTATCATACAAACTAGAACGACTTAACCCTAAATGCGTTACTAAATCCTGAGCAGAAGTTCCGTTGTAACCCTTGTGCCAAAAAATCTCGATCGCTTTGTCTAAAGCCTGATCTTCGTTAAATTCTTTCGTTCTAGCCATAACTTTCAAATTACATTACGCTGCAAAGATACAAAAATACGGAACAATCGTTCCTGAATTAAAGAAAAAAATTATACTACTGCATTTACAGTAAGTCCGCCATCTACAACAATTTCTGTTCCTGTAATAAATGAAGCATCATCTGAAGCTAAGAAACCAACAGTTTTTGCAATTTCTGAAGCTTGTCCAAAACGTTTCAATAGAATTTTTTCTCCTAAAATAGCCCCAAAACCTTCTACTTCTTCTTTTTGTAAACCTAATTTTCCGTAAAGCGGAGTTTCAACAGGTCCAGGAGAAACAGCATTTACCCTGATTTTTCTTGGTGCTAATTCTGTTGCAAAAACTTTGTTTAAAGATAAAACTGCAGCCTTGCTTGATGCGTAAACGCTTGAATTTGGCATACCAACATGTGCGTTGATTGAAGTATTAAAGATAATAGAACCACCATCGTTTAAAATTGGCAATACTTTTTGAACTGTAAAATAAACTCCTTTTACATTTACATTCATAATGCTGTCATAATGTTCTTCTGAAGCTGATTCTACAGGAGCAAAAGAGGCAATTCCTGCATTCAAAAATAAGATGTCAACTTTTCCAAATTGTGCTTTTACTTGCTCAACCAAACTATCAATTGATTTTAAATCTGATTGGTCTGAAACGATTCCGGTAACGTTCAATTCTGTTTCGGCTTTTGCCAAAGCTTCTTTGTTTCTTCCTGTTATAATTACTTTTGCACCTTTAGCAACTAATTCTGCTGCTGCTGCATACCCTATTCCACTATTTCCACCTGTTACAATAGCTACTTTGTTTTCTAAATTTTTCATTTTATTTGTTTTTAAATTATTGATTATTCAATTATTATGGTACAAAGATATCATAACGGAACGATCGTTCCGTTATGATTAATGTTAATATTTAGTTAAAATAATTTGCTGTTTTTAAAAGCTCCCATTTTTAAGGCATTCCCTCTATGTTGCTATAAACGAAAGAAATCGTAAAATGTCAAACATTCTTAATTTATGCTTAATTTTGTAGCTTAAATAAAAATACCAATGGATAATCTTCTACACAACGAAAGTCCTTTCCAAACAATAATATCTTTTCATAAGCTAATTGAATCTTTTGAAGAAATTGCTTTATCAAATGTTGATTATCGATCAAATTATGCCAAAGCAATTTTAAAAGAAGTTGAAGCTATCCCGGAATTCAGATCAGGAATTCACGATTACAGTATTATTAAAACACATGAAGCTTTAATCAAAAATATTACAGCAGATTTATTTCCTACTGCATTAACATACAATGAAATAAAAGCGATTACAATTCCTTTTCAAAACATATCTTTTAATTACACCGAACGTTTCAAGAAAATATTGCGTAATGCAGGAGACGAATTTTACATGGAAATTCGTGATTTTGATAGTCATCAGTTTTATATTAACAATTGCTGCCTTATTTTGAGCAGTTATTACAAACAAAATATAGACTTCAATAAACCTTTCTTTTACGATATTCCTGACGAAGAGGGTGTCGAAAAACATTATCGAATTTTGTACAATGCCGATTTCATGGAAATTATTCCAACCGAAAATTCAGTGCACTTAACGCAAGATGATATCGATTTATTAATTGATAATTATAATGATATTGATTTATGGAAATCTAAATTTCCTCCGGGAAGCTGGACTTTAAAAGGTTTCGGAATTGTTTCTTTATTTGATGCAACGACTGAAAGTGCTATTTCGAACTTAAAAAGTAATTTACTTAAACCGGATACAAAAACAGTTGCTTCTAATGATATTATAGAGAATATCTTTAAATCGATTTTTAAGGTTTCGCATCTTAAAGTTGGTTTTATTATTTATAATCCGGAAGAGGAAAAATTCATCAGACCGGTTAAATACGATAATCAGCTGCAGAGTTTTTTACTTTCTAAAGAACAGGAAGTGGATTGCAAGAATGCTTTTTTTGGATGTTCGTTTGAAAATTTATTAGATAATAATGAGCCTTTTGTGATTTCGAATGTAAAAAAGTTCATTGAAGAATCTCCAAATAACAGACTTGGTGAACATTTATTAAAACAAGGTATTCAAAGTGCCGTATTTGCGCCTGTTGTAAAAGACGGACATTTATTGGGAGTTGTTGAACTGGTTTCTGAAAATCCGAGAGATTTGAATAGCGTGAATGCAACCAAACTCGAATTGGTTTTACCGTATTTAACAGATACAATCGATCGTTATAATACAGATATGCAACATCAGGTTGAAGCGATTATTCAACGTGAATATACTACGATTCATCCAAGTGTGTATTGGAAATTTAAAAAAGAATCTCAAAATTATTTTCAAAATACCAATCATACAAAAGATTATATTTTTAAGGAAATTGTTTTTAAAAATGTGTTTCCGTTATACGGACAAATCGATATTAAAGGTTCTTCTGAACATAGAAATGAAACGGTAAAACGAGATTTAAAAAATCAGCTGACAACGCTTTTGGATATTTTTGCAAATCAAAAACCAAACAGTAATCTGATACTTTTAGAACAGCGAAAATTTGAGTTGGAATCGTTACGAGCTGAATTAGAAAATCCTTTAAAAGCAGATACTGAACAGCATATTCAGCGTTATATTGAAGATGAAATTCATCCTATTTTAAAAAACACAAAAGACACGGCGAAAAATCAAAAACTGGAAGAATTGTATTTTGAAAGTCTGGATGAAAAAACAGGAATGTTTTATCAGGAACGAAAGAAGTTTGACAACGCCATGTCTATCATAAACAAAAGATTAGCATCTGTTCTGGATAGAAAACAAGTCGAAGCGCAACAAATTTATCCGCATTATTACGAACGTTTTAAAACAGACGGTGTTGAGCACAATTTATATATTGGAGCTTCAATTTCGCCAACTAGGCCTTTTGATATTATGTATTTGCACAATTTACGTTTGTGGCAATTGCAGACTTTGTGCGAAATGGAATTAGAGCATCACCAATTAAAAGAATCTTTACCTTATGAATTGGATGTAACTTCGCTAATTTTAGTCTTTAGTCAGGCACTTTCTATCCGTTTTAGAATGGATGAAAAACGCTTTGATGTTGACGGAACTTATAATGCAAGATATGAGGTCGTAAAAAAACGCATTGACAAGGCGAATATTAAAGGATCAAAAGAGAGAATTACAGAAAAAGAAAAAATTACGATTGTCTATTCTCAAAACAATGAAGAAACTGAGTATTTGAAATATATCAAATACTTGCAGCATAAAAAAATTCTGGAACCTTCGATCGAACAATTCGAAGTAGAAGATCTTCAGGGTGTTTCAGGTTTACGCGCAATACGTGTAAAGGTGATTAACAACACTGAAAATCTGGTTTCGAAAAAAATAACTTATCAGGATTTATTAGACGAGCTCAACTAATTATTTGAGCTTTTCTTTTAAGCACTAACTCCTTTAAAGGCAATTACAAAAGCAATTACGGTTACGATAATTCCTATCATAAAAAGATTGTAGGCAATTCGTAATAAATTGTATTTGCGCTGTAAAACCAATCCCAGATAGTATAAATCTTTAATCATGGTGGAGTACAAATAATCGCGATCTTTCATCATTTCGTTCATTGCCCAGTCGTATTCTTCTAAAGGCATTTTGTAGAAATTTCCAAAAAACAATAAATTGATCTTTTTGGCTTCTATATCTTCTCTTGTAAAAACTCCGGTTGTAACTTTTGGACGTGTTGAAAGAATAGCAAAAATAATCGTTGTAACACTGGACATCAGCATTATAAAAGTTGGAATCACTAAATGCGCATTTTTCGGACTGTCTAATTTTGGAATAATAGACGAAAGTGCAATCGAAATAATAATCGCGTTTACAGACAATAAAATATTAGCTTTACTATCAGCAATTCCACTTAAACGCGTGTGATTTCCAAGCGTAACACGAAATAATGTATCTACTCCACGATCCGGTTTCTCAATTTTTTCTTTCTTTCTATTTTCTTCTTCCATTTTATCGGCGGCTTTCTTTTCCTGCCTGTCAATTTTTTTTTGAACAGCCAGTAAGTTTTTCTCTTTTAATGGCTGCCATTTTTTTAAGGCATGATCCGTATAAAAACGATGTTTATTCAATAGAAAATTCAGGTTTTCTTTAGCCCATTCAGTATTAGAAAACGAAATATTCAACGCATTTTTTAATTCCAGACGCAATAACTCACAGGTTACTTCATATTCAGCACCTACAAGATGTGCATAATCTGCATCTTTTATTATTTTTTCTAAATGTGTTTTTGGGACATAATCTTTTACTGTTGCCAAAATTAATTTAGAAACAGTTGCTATAAACTCATCAGACTGATCATTGTCTTTCAGGAATTTGGTCGCAATTTTAACACTTTCTTCTTCATGATTTTCAAATCCTTCTATATATCCCGTATCATGGAACCACGCGGCGACTAAAAGCATTTCTTTTTCATTATCACTTACATCTTCTTTTTTACATAGCTCTTTTACTGCATTTACTACAGTAAAAGTATGGCTAAAATTATGGTAAGAATATAAATTAGAAAGTTTATCTTTGAGTAAATTACTGACGAAATCTTCGGATTTTTGCATTAAATTCATAAAGAATATTTTTTATACGACTAAATTATGAAATTGTTTTTGGATAATCATTTTATTACTAAGATTAAAAGTTATTCTTTAGTAATTACCATATTATTTTTACTGTATTCATGTGCAACGCATCATGTACAATACGGGAAAAATGTTAGTGCTAACGAAACGGAAAACGCAACTGACTCGATAAAAATTGCACATACTTTGTTTTTAGTTGGCGATGCTGGAAATGCCGACGAAGAGCAGGCGCAGCAAACACTCGAATTATTACATCAAAAGTTGAAAAAAGCGAGCAAAAAATCGACTTTGATCTTTTTGGGAGATAATATTTATCCAAAAGGTTTTCCTAGTAACGACAATGCTTCTGATAAAGCTTTGGCAGAAACAAAACTGAACAATCAATTAAAATTAACGAAAGGTTTTAAAGGAAAAACAATTTTTATTCCGGGAAACCACGATTGGTATAGTGGTATTAAAGGCCTTGAACTTCAGGCAGATTTTGTAACGAAATATTTAAACGATAAAAAAGCATTTCTGCCAAGAAAAAGCTGCCCTATTGAAGACGTAAAAATTGACAGCACTTCTACCCTTGTTACTATTGATAGTGAATGGTTTCTGGAAGATTGGGACAATCACCCCACTATGAATGACAATTGTGATATTAAAACGAGAGAAGACTTTTTTGATGAATTAGAAAACATTCTAAACAAAAATCAGGAAAAAACGGTCGTTATTGCTATTCATCATCCTTTGTTAAGCAACGGAACGCACGGAGGTCAGTTTTCTTTAGAAAAACAATTATTCCCTTTAGAGAAAAAAATTCCGCTTCCGGTTATTGGTTCTTTGATTAATTTATTGCGAAAAACATCTGGTGCCAGTCCGCAGGATATTCAAAATAAACAATATACTATTTATGCCAAGAGAATTAAAACGCTTTTGCAGGGACAGAAAAACGTAATTGTAGTTTCCGGACACGATCATAATCTTCAATACATCAGCAAAGAAAATATCCGACAAATTATCAGCGGAGCAGGATCTAAATCTGAAGCTGCAAGAGCAATTAATGAAAATGATTTTTCATACGGCGGAAATGGTTATGCAACTTTAACTTTATTTAAAAGCGGAGATGCAAAAGTGGCTTATTTTGGAAATGAAAATCAAAAAGAAAAACTGCTTTTTGAACGTGAAATTATAAAAGCCAAAGAAATTAACTGGGCAGCAGGTGAATCGAATAAATTTCCGGCAACTATCACAACTTCAATTTATTCTAAAAAAATGACGGATAAAAGTCTGGTGCATAAATTTTTATTCGGACAGCATTACAGAAAATATTACAGCTTGCCAATCGAAGCTAAGATTGCAACTGTAGATACCTTAAAAGGCGGTTTAAAACCTATTCGCGAAGGCGGCGGGCATCAGTCTGTATCTTTAAGAATGTCTGACCCAAAAGGACGCGAATATGTAATGCGCGCGATGAAAAAAAGTGCGACCGTGTTTTTACAGTCCGTTGCGTTTAAAGATCAATATATTGTAAACGATTTTGAGAAAACATATACAGAAGATTTTCTGTTAGATTTTTATACAACTTCGCATCCGTACGGACCTTTTGTAATTGGAAACATGGCAGATCATTTGGGTATTTCGCACACAAATCCGGTTTTATATTATATTCCGAAACAAAATGGACTGAAAGAATTTAACTCAGAGTTTGGAGATGAATTGTATATGGTTGAGGAAAGACCTGCCGATAATCATCTGGATGGAAAGAATTTTGGAAATCCAACCGATATTATCAGTACCGAAGATATGATGGCAAATCTTCATAAAGATGAGAAATATTTGGTTGATCAAAAAGAATATATAAAAGCACGTTTGTTTGACATGCTAATTGGCGACTGGGACAGACACAGCGATCAATGGCGTTGGGGAGAATACAAAAAAGGAGATAAGGTTATTTATAAACCAATTCCTCGTGACCGTGATCAGGCTTTTGCCAAATACGACGGAACTTTGCTTTCGCTCTTAATGAACATTCCGGCACTTCGTCACATGCGTACTTTCAAAAACAAAATTGATAATGTAAAATGGCTGAGCAGAGAACCTTATCCGATGGATTTGGCTTTCTTAAAAACGGCTGACGAAAAAGACTGGCTTGAACAGGCGAAATTTATTCAGGAAAATTTATCGGATGCTGATATTGATAATGCTTTTAAAAGTATACCGAAAGAAGTTCAGGACGGTACTGTGGAAGATATTAAGCGCAAACTAAAAAATAGAAAAAAAGATCTTCAAAAATATGCTTCTGAATATTCAGATGTGCTTTCTAAAACGGTTATGATTGCCGGAACGGATAAAAAAGACAAGTTCGTTATCAATCATAATGCACGAAAAAGCATTGAAATCCAGGTTTACCGAATTAAAAAAGACGGCGACGAATTAGTGTACACTAAAACTGTAAACGATGTTAAAACTAAAAATCTTTGGATTTATGGTTTAGATGATTCTGATATTTTTGAAGTTGTTGGAGACAAGAAATCGAAAATAAAAATTCGTTTAATTGGCGGACAAAACAATGATACTTATAACATCGAGAACGGAAAAAAAGTTATTGTTTACGATTTCAAATCAAAAAACAATACTTATAATCTTTCCCGAGGCCTCGGGACTAAAACAAAAACACAGCTTACAGATGATTATGATGTAAACTTATACAACTACGAAAAACCAAAATATAATGTTATCTCAGGACTTCCAAATATTGGTTTTAATCCTGATGATGGTGTAAAAGTGGGTGTAAATTTAAATTATACGGTTAACAATTTCAAACAGAATCCGTACACGCAGCGACATGTGGTAAACGCTTTCTACTATTTTGCTACGGGCGGTTTAGAATTTAATTATGTGGCTCACTTTCCTGGATTATTGGGTAAATGGGTTATTGATGTTGAATCTCTATATACGACTCCAAATTTTGCCATGAATTATTTTGGGTATGGAAATGAAACTACTTATGATAATAAAGAAGTCGATATGGACTATAATCGTGTTCGTATCAGAAAATTTAATATTTCGGGCGCCATACGACACGTTGGGCGATATGGAAGCGAATTTAGCGTACAGCCAATTTTTCAAAGCATGACTGTTGAAGAAACTGAAAACAGATTTATCGACATTCCGAATATTATAAATCCGAATGTTTTTGACAATCAGAATTACGGAGGTTTGAAAGTTAAATATCATTTTAAAAATGCTGACTTTGCAGCAAAACCTACTTTGGGTGTTGCCTTTATGTTTTCGGCAACATGGCTGGCTAATTTAGATGAAAGCAAACAAAACTTTCCAACTCTTGAGAGTCTTTTAGGTTTTACGCATAAAATTGATAAAAACGGAAAATTAGTTCTGGCTACTCTTTTTAAAGGAAAAGCTGTTTTAAATAATAATTTTAATTTTTACCACGGTGCGACTTTGGGCGGAGATACTGATTTAAGAGGTTATAGAAACGAACGCTTTTTAGGAAGCTCTTATTTTTCTCAAAGCAGTGATTTGCGATTGAGTCTTGGTAAAATTCAAAAAACAATTGCTCCGTTAACATACGGAATTTTAGGTGGTTTTGATTATGGAAGGGTTTGGCTTGACGGTGAAAATTCAAGAAAATGGCACCAGGATTACGGCGGCGGACTTTGGATTAATGCCATCAATGTTTTAACAGCCAGAATCTCTTACTTTAAATCTCCCGATGAAGTAGGAAGAGTTATTTTTGGAGCAGCATATAGTTTTTAGAGAAAGGTTAAAAGGCTCAGAGGAACAAAGATTCAAAGTTTTTTTTGCTACGAGTTTCACGAATTATCACGAATTATTTTTCACTTATCGAGCGAAAAAATTAGTGAAAATTAGTAAAATTCGTGACTACCTTTTTTATTTAAGTTTGAATTCATAGACGTTTCCTCCTACTTTATTTGTTTTTTCGTCGGCTATCAATAAAGTATTGTTGTCTTTAAAAACTATGGCTTCTTTTTGTGAAAAGTGGTTTAGTTTGATTTCTGTTTGGGTTCCTTTGTGGAATAAATCTCCTTTGAAATCTTTGAATAATACAATTTTATCATGACTTAAAACCACTACTTTTTTTCCGTCAGGGCTAATTGTTGCACTGGTTAAGACACAATGATTGTAATTATCACAGGTTTTAAACTCCCCTATTTTTTCTGCTTTTTGAGTTCCGGGCGCATTTAGGATTTTGTAGATAAAAGCGGTCCCGTCAAAATTTTTACTTCGGTTTTTTGTGAACAGATAAAAGTAATTTTCATGTTCAAAAAAACCTTCAACATCATAAAAAAGTTCTTTTTTCTTTGGAGGAAACTCTGTTTGTTCCGGATACGAAAAGGAAACTTTATATTCGGCTACAGCCATATCTTTACTTAATTCGCTTTTGGCTACTTTATAAATGCATAAATCTTTACGTTCGTTGTCGTTGTTTCCAAAATCGCCAATGTAGATATTATCATTTTTATCTTTTGTAATATCTTCCCAATCTACATTTGTCGCATTTGTAATTGTTATGGTTTTATCTAATTTTCCATCAGAATTTAAAGCATAAATAACATTTTTATTTCCGCTGTCTTCTAAAGTATAAAGCAAATTATTGTTAGGGAAATAAGTTATTCCCGAAACTTCTTTTAACTTTTTTGGAAGCGCATAAAGTTCCTTTAAATCATTATTTGATTGTTGCTGACAAGCCAATAAAGCAACGGAAATTCCAAGTAAAAAAATCTTTTTCATAGTATATTTATTTTTCAAACCACATAAGGCATATATGAATAATTTAAGAAATTGCTTTTGAATGAACTTATATGGTTTGTTAGATCAAATTAGTGTTTTTAAAATTGCGTGTGATAAATTCAAAAGCGGCAAACATAATATGCCCCATCGATTTGGCATTTTTGAATTTCATATCATTTGTATAACGGTACAATTCCATTTTTAGTTGATTAAGATGTTCTTCTGTCGAAATCGTATCATGACACATGATATTCAGCAGCTTTTTAATTCTGTTTTCGGCAGAATGAATACGTTTTGCCAGAATTGCTCTTTCTTCATCTTTATATTGAATAATCGACCTTTCTTCTAATTTATCTTTGATGAGTTTTATCATGGGATAATTTTCTTTGAAAAACTGCGGACGATACACTTTGAAATTTCCCTCGTAACATTGCTGGTCAAAGTCGATTGGGCGAATTTTATAAACTACCTGATCGAAATCATGAATTGGGACAATAACATAATTATAAGCCCGCATATCGCCCAAAAGGCGAATCATACAGCGTTCGTTAAACTTTACAAACTCTTTTGCAATCTGCGATTTTTCGGTTTCCGTACAATTATTCAGCAAAGTATCCATAAAAACATCACCCGGAATCCCGATGATATGCTCTTCGATTAAAGTGTCCTTATAAACAAGAAAATTAATTTTATCGGGCGAAAGAATATCTTCTAATTCCAGTCCGTAAATTCTTGAAGCGTCTGCTTTTTTAATATAAAAATGAACGTAATTATCGTTGAGAATGTTTCGCACTTTTACCCTGAAAGGTTTTGAATTTCCAAAAGTACAATAATCAATTGCATCGACATTTAAGAACTGAATAATCTCGCTGTTTCCATCCGAATGTAAAAGTGAATAGATTTTTTTTAAATTTAAATCAATTTCATTTCTTTCAAATTCACTGTAATAAACCCTGATCCATAAAGTATCGGTTTCATTTTTATCATACACGTTAATGGAACCTGCAAAGCGCAATAAATCATCATAGAACACTGATACTTTGGATATTCGCTCGTATCGTTCTAAATAATTTAAAAGTGATTGCGTTAAAGGATAAGATGGTTTTTTTAAGACCATTAAAGGTTCGCTCATTTTGAATATCTTTATTACAAATTTACATTAAATAAAATTTAGCGTAACAATATACAAGTTGAATCGTCATACATAAAACTAAAACCGAAATAAATTTGGAAACCATTCTTACCATTAAAAATCTTCATAAAAGATACGGACGCATTCAGGCGTTAAAAAATGTTTCTTTTGAAATACAAAAAGGCCGCGTTTATGGCATTTTAGGTCCTAACGGAAGTGGAAAATCGACCACTTTAGGAATTGTACTTAATGTTGTAAACAAAACATCAGGCGATTATCGCTGGTTTGACGGAAAAATTCAGACACACGAAGCTTTGAAAAAAGTGGGCGCTATTATAGAAAGACCCAACTTTTACCCGTACATGACGGCCGAAGAAAACCTGAAATTGGTTTGTAAAATAAAAAGCATTGACTATTCTAAAATTATCGAAAAACTTGATTTAGTAGGTTTATCCGAAAGGAAAGACAGCAAATTCAGTACATTTTCTTTAGGAATGAAACAGCGTCTGGCAATTGCTTCGGCACTTTTAAACGATCCTGAAATTTTGATTTTGGATGAACCAACAAACGGATTAGACCCTCAGGGAATTCATCAGATTCGTGATATTATTAAAAAAATTGCTTCTCAGGGAACGACTATTTTACTGGCTTCGCATTTATTGGATGAAGTCGAAAAAGTATGTTCGCATGTCGTTGTTTTAAGAAAAGGCGAAATTTTATATTCAGGTTCTGTTGACGGAATGTCTGCAAATGAAGGCTTTTTTGAAGTTATGGCAGATAATAATGTGCTTTTAAAAACGGCTTTACAAGAACATTCTGCAATTGATAGAATTACTGAAGAAGAAGGCAAAACTTTGGTGTATTTAAAATCAGATTTATCAGCAGCAGAACTGAATCAGTTTTTGTTTTCTAAAAACATTACGTTAAGTCATTTAGTAAAACGCAAAAACAGTTTAGAAGCACAATTTTTAGAATTAACGAAAAGCGCCACCACCAAAAACAACTAACCATGAACCGACTTATATCTATAGAATTACAAAAAATATGGAAAAACAAAGCCAGCCGTGTCCTAACTTTAACGTATTTTATTTTACTTTCATTCATTGCTTTAATTGCATCAATAAAATTTGATTTAGGTGTTTTTAAATTTCATCTTGCCGAAATGGGAATTTTCAATTTTCCTTTTATCTGGCATTTCAATACTTATGTTGCAGCATGGCTCAAGTTTTTCTTAGCAATTGTAATTGTTTCTATGATGGCAAACGAATACAGTTACGGCACTTTAAAACAAAATTTAATTGATGGTCTGAGTAAAAAAGAATTTATTCTGTCAAAATTCCTGACCGTTGTCCTTTTTGCTTTATGCTCAACGATTTTCGTTTTTATAATGAGTTTAATTTTAGGATTATCTTTTTCATCCTACAATGAATTTGATGTTATTTTTATGAATCTGGACTATCTTTTAGCCTTTTTTGTAAAGCTGACGGGGTTCTTTTCGTTCTGTTTATTTTTAGGAATTTTTGTTAAAAGATCTGCTTTTGCATTAGGATTTCTTTTAGTTTGGAGCATTTTAGAAGGAATTGCAAAAGGTCTTTTAGTATTCAAAATTTTCCCAAATAGCAATACAGGCGATTATATTATGCAGTTTTTTCCACTAGAAGCAATGTCAAATTTAATCATTGAGCCGTTTTCGAGATTATCTGTTATAAAAACTATTGGGAACCAAATTGGCGTTGAAAACACTAAAGATTATGGCGTACATTATCTTTCGATTTTTATTGTTTTAGTGTGGACATTTTTATTTGTATATTTTTCTTACAAAATATTAAAAAATAGAGATTTGTAGTATATTTGTTACTATGAAGAATACGAAGTTTTTTTTGGTAGTGTTATTAATTTGCAGTTTATCGATTAAGATGAATGCACAATTTATAACTATTGACGACCAAAAAACACCACAGCAACTTATTGAAGATATTTTAGTTAATAGCTCGTGCGCTTCTGCAACAAACGCAACTGGAAAAGGAGATACATTTACAACCGGAAAAAATAGTTTTGCTTATTTTAATGCCGGTACAAGTAGTTTTCCTTTTTCAGAAGGTGTTGTTTTAACTACTTCAACCAGTACAGAAGCAGTTGGTCCGTATGTAAGTAATGAAGGAAGCGGCAGCCCTTTCTGGTTGGGCGATCCGGATTTAAATCAGGTTTTAGGAATAAATTCGATAAACGCAACTGTTTTAGAATTTGATTTTGTTCCGCTAAGTGATTTACTGAGCTTTAATTATATTTTTGCTTCCAATGAATATCAATATTCTTTTCCCTGCGAATATTCAGATGGTTTTGCCTTTTTAATTAAGGAAGCCGGAACAAGTGATCCGTATAAAAATCTTGCTGTAATGCCCGGTACAACCACGCCTGTTTCTTCTGTAAATGTTCGTCCGGATATCGCGGCCGGAACTGGTCCTACGGGAACACCTTACACAGGTTGTCCAGCAGCAAACCCAACTTATTTTAATGGTTTAAACAATAATACCAGTCCAATAAATTATTCCGGGCAAACTGTTGTTATGAATGCACAAACCGCTGTAACAAAAGGAAAAACGTATCACATCAAACTTGTTATTGCCGATGCTTCTCAACGTTACTACGATTCTGCAGTGTTTTTACAAGCAGGCAGCTTTGCTACAAAAATTGATTTTGGCCCGGACCGTACATCGTCAGGCAATAATCCGTTATGTTTTGGAGAAACCTTTTTATTAGATCCAAAATTATCTCCTGCATACTCCTATAAATGGTTTAAAAATAACGTTCAGGTTGCAACAACTCCTACATACAATGTTACAGATGCAGGAACATATCGTGTTGAAGTTATTTTAACTCCTGCTACTTGTAGTTTGATAGGAGAAATAACTGTTGACTATGCTCCGGAAATTTTATCAACTAACACTGCTTTAATCCAATGTGATGATAATACAGATGGAATTTCTGTTTTCAATTTAACCAAAGTGGATAATGTTATAAAAAATAATGGTACAGCAATTTCAAACCATGGATATTATGAAACATTAGCTAATGCCCAGGCAAAAACAAACCCAATTTTAACGCCGGAAAAATATACCAACAAAACTGCCAATCAAGTTGTATTTGCCAGATTAGAAAATAGGTATGGCTGTTATAAAATTGCCGAAGTGACATTACAAATTTCAAATACAACAGTTGCAAATCAAAACCCGATAGCAACTTGCGATAAAGATCAAATACAGGATGGTTTTTATCAATTTGATTTAAATTCTCAAGTAACTCCACAAATTATTTCGGGATTGCCTAATGGATTAATTGTGCAGTATTATTCAGACACTACAGATGCCGTAACAGAAACAAATGCCCTGCCTAATATCTTTAAAAATACCACTGCTTTTACGCAAACAATCTATGCTAGAGTTATAAACGGACCTGATTGTTATGATATCACTCCAATTGTTTTGGTTGTATATACTTTTGATCCGATAAATTTTCAAGATGAAACAAAGTATCTATGCGAAGACGATGAAATTGATTTAACTGTTGCCAGTGGTTATTCCAGCTATTTGTGGAATACAGGCGATACTACAAATTCAATAACAGTAAACGCGGCCGGAGACTATTCGGTAACCGTTAAAGATACTTACGGTTGTGAAAAAACTAAAAATTTCAAAGTCATTTTATCAAAACCTGCAACGATAACAGGAGCAATTATAAAAGATTTTTCTACTAATGACAATTCCGTTTTACTCGAATATACAGGAATTGGAGATTATGAATTCTCACTAGACGGTACTGTTTTTCAGGACGAACCATTATTTACTGGTATTGCTCCAGGTGTTTATTACGCAATAGCAAAAGATAAAAATGGTTGCGGACTTTCTAATTCTTATATCGTATATGTTTTAGATTATCCTCGGTTTTTTACTCCAAATGGGGATGGCTACAATGACTTATGGCTCATTAAAAATTTAGATCAGCTTCCTAATTACACCCTTTATATTTTTGATCGCTACGGAAAACTCCTTAAACAAATGAATCAAAGCAGCAGTGGCTGGAACGGAACATTTAACGGTCAGAATTTGCCTTCTGATGATTATTGGTTTAATCTAAATTTCGTTGATGGTAAAATGGTAAAAGGCCATTTTAGTTTAAAAAGATAAAGGGAAAGCAAATTCCAAATCTGAAATTCCAAATTCCAGTACTTGATAACATAGAAATTCCAAAATATTGAAATTCAAATTTAAAATAATCTATAAAAAAAATCCCAAACTCCTTAATTGGAATTTGGGATTTTATATTTGAAATTTAAAACGTATTAGATTTTAAATCTTTTTCTATCAGTTTCAGTCAAATAGATTTTTCTCAAACGAATAGATTTTGGTGTAACCTCTACATATTCATCTTTTTGAATGTACTCTAAAGCTTCTTCAAGAGAGAAAATAATTGGTGGGATGATTCTTGCTTTTTCATCATTTCCAGATGAACGAACGTTAGATTGTTTTTTCTCTTTAGTTACGTTTACACACATATCATCAGCACGAGAGTTTTCTCCAATTACCTGACCTTCGTAAATTTCAGCATTTGGTTCAACAAAAAACTTACCACGATCTTGCAATTTATCGATAGAATAAGGAATAGCTTTTCCTTTTTCCATAGAAATCAATGAACCTTTGTTACGTCCGGCAATTTCTCCTTTGTAAGGCTCATATCCAATAAAACGGTGTGCCATAATAGCCTCACCAGCTGTTGCAGTAAGTAATTGGTTACGCAATCCAATAATTCCACGTGATGGAATATTAAATTTTACAATCATACGTTCCCCTTTAGTTTCCATAGAAAGCATTTCTCCTTTACGCATTGTAACGAATTCAACTGCTCTACCTGAAAGGTTTTCTGGTAAGTCGATTGTCAATTCCTCAATTGGCTCACATTTTTTACCATCAATTTCTTTGATGATAACTTGTGGCTGACCAATTTGCAACTCATAGCCTTCTCTTCTCATTGTTTCAATAAGAACAGATAAGTGAAGTACTCCACGACCAAAAACCATGAATTTATCAGCAGAATCAGTTTCACCTAACTTCATAGCTAAGTTTTTCTCTAATTCTTTTGTTAATCTTTCTCTAATATGACGAGAAGTTACAAATTTACCTTCTTTACCAAAGAAAGGCGAATCGTTAATTGTAAACAACATACTCATTGTTGGCTCATCAATTGCGATAGTTTGTAAAGCTTCAGGATTTTCAGAATCAGCGATAGTATCTCCAATTTCAAAACCTTCAACTCCAATAATAGCACAGATATCTCCAGCAATTACTTGTTGTACTTTTTTACGGCCTAAACCTTCAAAAGTATGTAATTCTTTAATACGTGATTTTATAATTTTACCATCTCTTTTTACCAAAGAAATTGGCATACCTTCGTTCAAAATACCTCTTTCAAGACGACCAATAGCGATACGACCTGTAAATGCAGAGAAATCTAAAGATGTAATCAACATTTGAGGAGTTCCTTCAGATACTTTAGGAGCCGGTACATTTTTGATTACCATGTCTAATAAAGGCTCAATGTTGTCAGTTTGGTTTCTGAAATCATCAGACATCCAGTTGTTTTTAGCAGAACCATAAACAGTTGGAAAATCTAATTGCTCTTCAGAAGCACCTAATTCAAACATTAAGTCAAAAACTTTCTCATGAACTTCTTCAGGAGTACAGTTTTCTTTATCTACCTTATTGATAACTACACAAGGCTTAAGACCTAAGTCAATCGCTTTTTGTAATACAAAACGAGTTTGTGGCATTGGACCTTCAAAAGCATCCACTAGCAAACATACACCATCGGCCATGTTTAATACACGTTCTACTTCACCTCCAAAATCCGCGTGGCCTGGAGTGTCGATAATGTTGATTTTTGTTCCTTTATATTGAACTGATACGTTCTTTGAAGTAATGGTAATACCTCTCTCACGCTCTAAATCGTTATTATCAAGAATTAAATCACCTGTATTTTCGTTGTCACGAAATAATTGACAGTGATACATAATTTTATCAACCAAAGTGGTTTTACCGTGATCGACGTGGGCAATAATTGCAATGTTTCTAATAGATTCCATCTGTGATTTTTAATGGGTGCAAAGGTACACTTTATTTTGATATAAAAAACGTTTCTTTGATAGTTTGCGTATATACAAGCAATTAGTTCCAGATTCAATGTAAATTTAAGAGTCAAAATGAGACCTGTTTTTTGCTTGATTATTGTTAATTTAATTATATTTGAGTGATGAAAAGTAAAACTCTCCAAATTACTCTGGTTTATATTATCATTTCGTTATTTGTAGCTGTAATCTGCGACAAATTACTGACTGGTTTCATTTCTTCAAAAGAAGATTTTTATTTTTTTATTATAAAAGACGTTTTTTTCATTTTAATTACTGGCCTTGTTTTCAAATATATACTCTCAAAAAATGAAAACAGAAATGTTTCAATTTTCGAAAAATTTAAAAACACAAACGAAGAAATTAAGGAATCAAATGAAAAATATGACATTGTAGCAAAAGCAACAAGCGACACTATTTGGGACTGGAAAATTCAGGAAGACAGTATTAATTGGAACAAAGGAATTGAAAGTGTTTTTGGCTACAAACAAGAAGAAGTTGGAAAAACCTCAAAATGGTGGTTTGACAAAATTCATCCCGAAGACAGCATTAGAATGTCTATTAAACTTTATTCATTTATTGAACAAAAAACCGAAAAATGGCAGGATCAATACCGTTTTAGATGTGCAGACGGAACTTATAAATATGTATTAGACCGAGGTTTTTTACTAAAAGACGAAACCGGAAGAGCCATTAGAATGATTGGTGCCATTCAGGACATTACCAAGCAAAAAGAAGAAGAACAACGATTAAAACTTCTGGAAACGGTAATAACACAATCTAAAGACTCTATTTTAATTACAGAAGCCAATTTTGTGAATGGAAAAATTCCTAAAATAGTTTACGTAAACCCGGCATTCTCGCAGATGTCAGGCTATCTCTCAAACGAAATAATAGGAAAATCAACAAATATTTTTAATAAAGGCCCAAATTCGGATTCTGATGAACTGAAAAAACTTTTGCGTGCCATTAAAAATGAAGAAGAATGTTTAATAGAAACTATTAGCTATACAAAACAAAAAGAGGAATATTGGGTACGATTTTCTATGATTCCAATTTTTAATAATGAAGGCTTGATTTCGCACTGGATTTCTATTCAAAGAGATATTACCGATGAAAAAAAACTAGAAACAGAAAAAGAACACCTTATTCGTGAATTAACACAAAACAACAAGGATTTAAAACAATTTTCATACATTACATCACACAACCTTCGCGCTCCATTATCTAATTTAATCGGACTTTTAAATCTAACCGAAGACATTCCGATTGAAAATCCGGAACTTGAAGAAATTCTGGCAGGATTCAGTAAATCTACCCATTTACTAAATGAAACTATCAATGATCTGGTAAAGGTTATTATTATTAAAGACAATCCTTCGATGCAAAAAGAAGAGGTTTCCTTAAAAGAAGTATTCGAAAATGTATTTAGCCAGCTTTCCTTTCAAATTGAATTACACAAACCTATTATAAAACTCAAATTCGACCGAGTACCATTATTAAACACAAACAAAGCATATATCGAAAGTATTTTACTTAATTTGCTCACGAATTCGATAAAATACAAATCAGAAAACAGAAAACTAAAAATATCAATCATTGCAGAACAGATCGATCATCAGGTTATTTTAACCTTTAAGGATAATGGTATTGGAATTGATCTGGAAAGAAACCGCGACAAAGTTTTCGGATTATACCAAAGATTTCACAATTATCCCGACAGTAAAGGATTAGGATTATATCTTGTAAAATCGCAGGTGGAAACAATGGGAGGCACTATTAGTATAGAAAGTGAGGTTAACAAAGGAACCACTTTTACAATAACATTTAAAAATTAATCTATTATGCTTGAGCAAATTTTATGTATTGATGATGACCCGATCACCCTTATGTTATGCAAGAAGGTGATTTTGAAATCTTCTTTTTCTAAAGAAATCATAACAGCTCCAAATGGCGAAGAAGCATTACATCACTTCAATACTTTAAAATACAACAACAATAAAAACAAAGTAAATAAAAAACCTGAATTAATTTTCTTAGACTTAAATATGCCTGTAATGGGAGGCTGGGAATTTTTAGACCATTTTACTTCTAATGCTTATTCTGAATTTAATACCGCAAAAGTTATCGTATTATCTTCTACCATTGATCCTCATGATTTAGCCAAAGCTAAAAAATACCCGATCATCATCGACTTTCTTTCAAAGCCAATTACAAAACCGATGTTAGAATACCTGAAAAAGAAAATGGAATTATAAAATAGAAATCACAATAAAAAAAATCCAAATTCCAATAGTGATCAGTAAAGATCAAAACATTTGTGAATTTGGATTTTTTTATTGAAAACTTTATAAGTTTTGATTTTGTTCAAACAAAAAAAAGCCCTCTAAAAGAGGACTTTTTTATATCTTTAGGAAATTGCAATTAATTACAATTTAGCAACATGTTTAGTTAATTTAGACTTCAAGTTAGAAGCTTTATTATCATGAATGATGTTCTTTTTAGCTAATTTATCAATCATAGAGATTACAGTTGATAATTTTGAAGCAGCATCAGATTTATCAGTAGCTAATCTTAATGCTTTGATAGCATTACGAGTAGTTTTGTGCTGATATCTGTTAAGAACTCTTCTTTTTTCGTTACTTCTGATTCTTTTTAATGCTGACTTATGATTTGCCATTTTGTTTTAATTTTAGATGTAATAATTATTATAGATACTAGTTAAAAAAGAAAAACCTCCCACAATTGCAAAACAATCACTTTGGTTTTAACTAATAAAACAAAAACCGAGACACCAATTTTTATTTTACAAAACTTATTCACAACTAATTTTAGTAGTCTGTAAGGGAATCGAACCCCTGTTACCAGGACGAAAGCCTGGAGTCCTAACCCCTAGACGAACAGACCATATCCTTCTAAGTTTTTCTATATTTAAATAGAGGTATTTTGTAGCCCGTAGCGGAATCGAACCGCTCTTACATGGATGAAAACCATGCGTCCTAACCGATAGACGAACGGGCCATTTTAATTCTCAGTATTTTAAGAACAATTTTGCAGTAAAAAAGTAGTAGCCCGTAGCGGAATCGAACCGCTCTTACATGGATGAAAACCATGCGTCCTAACCGATAGACGAACGGGCCTGCTTCTCTAATGCGGATGCAAAAATACAACTATTTTTAAGATGTACAATACCTGATGCAAAAAAAAATAAAAAATTTTAATATGCCTTCGCAAACAACACTCTTCTTGTAGACGGATTCCCAGTAAATATACAGGTTCCCGCTTCTTCTACACTATCCAAAGGTATACAGCGAATCGTTGCTTTTGTCAGGTCTTTTATTTTCTCTTCAGTAGCCGCAGTACCATCCCAATGGGCCGACACAAAACCAGCTTTCCCATCTAAAACTTCCTTAAACTCCTCAAAACTATTTACTTCAGTTATATGAGTATTACGATAATCCAAAGCCTTATTAAACAGATCCGTTTGAATCTGCTCCAACAAGTCATTTATGTAAATAACAATTCCTTCTGCAGCAACCACTTCTTTTGTCAAAGTATCACGTCTTGCAACCTCAAAAGTTCCGTTTTCTAAATCTTTTGGACCAACAGCAATTCGAACAGGAACTCCTTTTAATTCCCATTCAGCAAATTTGAATCCTGGTTTTTGGGTTGTTCTGTCATCATATTTAACTGAAATTTTTAATTTTCTCAGCTTCGCTGTTAAATCATTAACTGCCGTAGTAATTTCAAGCAATTGTTCATCAGTTTTATGAATCGGCACAATTACAACTTGTATTGGCGCTAAATTAGGAGGAAGAACCAATCCCTGATCATCAGAATGCGTCATTACCAAAGCTCCCATTAAACGAGTGGAAACTCCCCAAGAGGTTCCCCACACGTGTTCTTGTTTTCCTTCTGCATTAGCAAACTTCACATCAAATGCTTTTGCGAAGTTTTGACCTAAAAAGTGAGATGTTCCGGCTTGCAATGCTTTTCCGTCCTGCATTAAAGCTTCAATACAATAGGTTTCATCTGCACCGGCAAAACGTTCTGTTTCTGTTTTAATCCCTTTTACAACCGGAATAGCCATAAAGTTCTCCACAAAATCAGCATAAACATTCATCATCTTTTCAGACTCTTCAATTGCTTCTGCTTTTGTGGCATGTGCCGTATGACCTTCCTGCCATAAAAATTCGGCAGTTCTTAAAAACAAACGCGTACGCATTTCCCAACGCACTACATTTGCCCATTGATTGATTAAAAGAGGCAAATCTCTATAAGACTGAACCCATCCTTTATAAGTAGACCAGATAATTGCCTCACTTGTTGGACGAACAATAAGCTCTTCCTCTAGTTTCGCATTTGGGTCAACCATTAATTTTCCGGGTCTATCCGGATCGTTTTTTAATCTATAATGCGTTACAATAGCACACTCTTTTGCAAATCCTTCTGCATTTTTTTCCTCGGCCTCAAACATGCTTTTCGGCACGAATAAAGGAAAGTATGCGTTTTGATGTCCTGTCTCTTTAAACATTCTGTCTAACTCAGCCTGCATTTTTTCCCAAATAGCATATCCGTAAGGTTTAATAACCATACATCCTCTAACCCCTGAATTTTCGGCTAAATCTGCTTTAACAACCAGTTCGTTATACCATTTCGAATAATCTTCTGATCTTGTAGTGAGGTTCTTACTCATATTGAATAGTTTGGCACAAATTTTGTTTTAATAATTTAACTAAATAGTTTGACAAAACTAACTATTTTTGTAATGTGCAACAATAAAAAACACCACAGATATGAAAACTTCTATTTCTCTTCGCCAAAACTCAGCTCATTTCTACCTAATTGGATTACTGAGTTTTTTAGCAGCTTCGTGTGGTTCTTACCAAAATACTTCATACAATGATAATGACGGAGTATATGGTGGCTCATCGAGAACGTATGCCCAAACTAATACCACTGGAACTAACAATCAATATAAGGAATATTTTAAATCACTTCAGGATGATAATCAGCCCACTGAGATTTTTACAGATGTAGATTCTTATGGCAATTATGCTGAAAATGACAGCACTCAAACCGCAACTACAAACGCTTATCCGGCTTGGGGAAGTGCTAATACAGAAGTGGCCGTTAATTACTATTCTGACCCAACCTGGTCAATAGGTTTTGGTTTAGGATGGGGCTATCCATATTATGGATGGGGTTATGGCGGTGGCTACTGGGGATACCCTGGTTACGCATGGGGTTATCCTGGCTACTGGGGACCTGGATGGGGATACCCTGGATACTGGGGTGGCGGTTACGGATATCGCTACAACAACTATGCATACAACTATGGAAGAAGAGGATCTGCAGCTTACTATGGCGGAAGAAACTACGCTTCAAACAGAAATTACACCTCAAACAGAGGAGGATATACCAACAGAAGCTATTCAAACAGAAGCTACACAACCAATAGAAATAGCTACAACACAAACAGAAGCAGCAGCTATTCAGACTACAGAAGAAGTTCTGTAAATAGCAGAACATCAAGTCCTACTTTTACTAATAGAAATGGTTCGACCAGAAACAATAGCAGCTACGATTACTCAAACAGAAGATCAAGCAGCAACGCTCCAACCAGAAGTTACAATAGCGGAAACAATAACTCATCAAGAAGTTATTCATCACCAAGTTCAGGCTCTTCCCGTTCGTACAATAGCGGTGGCGGCGGAAGCATGAGATCGTCTGGCGGCGGCGGTGGCGGAAGATCTTACGGCGGTGGCGGTGGAGGAAGAAGATAATTCCTCTACTGTTTCAACATCTACAAAATCATTTAAAACCTAAATCAAATGAAAAAAATATTCTTCCTAATTATATCAGGACTAACTTTTAGCGTCTCACATTCTCAAGAAGTGTCGGATGCTGTACGCTATGCCCAGGACAATTTGACGGGAACTGCCAGATTTAGATCCATGAGTGGTGCTTTTGGAGCAGTTGGCGGAGATCTATCTTCTTTATCTGTAAACCCGGCCGGATCTGCTATATTTACAAACAATCAAGTTGGAGTCACTTTAAGCAATCAAAACACTAAAAATAATTCGAATTATTTCGGAACTCAAACAAGCGATAAAGACAACTCTTTCATATTGAACCAGGCTGGCGGAGTTTTTGTTTTTAATGACCGAAATCCTAAAAGTGGGTGGAACAAAATAGCAATTGGAGCTTCTTATGAAGCTACTAATAATTTTGACAACAATATTTTTTCAGCAGGAACAAATCCAACGCATTCTGTTGATCAATATTTTTTAACCTATGCTAATGGAATACCATTAGGAGACATAACACAAATTCCTTACGCAGACCAATTTTACGATGAGCAACAAGCCCGCTTTGGAGTTAGAGGTCAAGTAATTTTACCGAATAATCCAACTGACTCTGAAAACACATCATACACAACAAATGTTCCTGCCGGAGGCAATTACTATCATGAAAACGAAGTTTACACAAGAGGATATAACAGCAAATTAAGTTTCAATATTGCGACATCATATAAGGAAAGAATATATTTTGGAGCAAATTTGAATGTACATATTACAGATTACAGAAGAACTAGTAGTTTTTATGAAGATAATGGCAATCCATTTCAGCCCACTCCAACCATCTCGAGTTTACGTTTTAATAATGAGTTGTATACTTACGGAAATGGATTTTCTTTTCAACTTGGGGCTATTGCTAAAGTCACAGAAGCTTTCCGTCTTGGTCTAGCTTATGAATCTAATACGTGGTACGAACTTTATGACGAAGTTTCTCAAAGTTTATACACAACAAGACAAGCCTCTGGAGGACCTGAACTTTATGAAGATGTCAATCCAGGAATCATAAACGTTTACGAGCCTTACAGATTACAAACTCCAGGAAAATTTACTTTTAGTGGTGCTTATGTATTTGGAAAATCAGGATTAATTAGTGTTGATTATGCTATAAAAGATTATGGAAATGCAAAATTCAAACCTACAGATGATAATGGTTTTAGAAGCTTAAACAGTGACATAAGCGATCAATTGACTAATAATGGAGAATTGAGAGTTGGTGCAGAATTTAAAATTAAAAGATTAAGCTTAAGAGGCGGATATCGTTACGAAGAAAGTCCGTATAAAAACAAAACTACAATTGGAGACTTAAACAGTTATTCTGGTGGTTTGGGATATAATTTCGGCGGTACAAAATTAGATTTAGCCTATTCTTATGCTGAAAGAAAAACAAATCAGGGATTTTTTGCAACAGGATTTACGGATGGCGCGAATATTACATCGAAACTAAATAATGTTTCTTTGACTTTATTATTTGAATTGTAATTAAGAATAAATAGATGAATGGAAATTTCCGTCAGGTTTTTTATCTGACGGATTTTTTTTAGCCCTGATGAGAGCGCATCGTTTTGTGGCGGGGTTTGCCACAAAAGATATAACGGATCCCGAAGTTTCGGGAGATTAGCTTCATAAAAAACAGCTAAAAGAAACCGAAACAACTGGTGTTTGAATAAAAAAGTGTAATTTTGCACTCCAATTTATAAAAGTATGAGAACCAAGTCTTTAAAAAAGAACAAAATTAACGTAATCACTCTTGGGTGTTCAAAGAATGTTTATGACAGCGAAGTGCTTATGGGTCAGCTTCGTGCCAATGGAAAAGAGGTACAACACGAAGCACCGGCAGCCGAAGAAGGGAACATTATTGTAATTAACACTTGCGGATTTATTGATAATGCAAAAGCTGAATCAGTAAACATGATTTTGGAATATGCTGATAAAAAAGACAAAGGCTTAGTGGATAAAGTGTTTGTAACCGGATGTTTATCTGAACGTTACAGACCAGATTTAGAAAAAGAAATTCCGAATGTAGATCAATATTTTGGTACAACAGAATTACCTCAACTATTGAAAGCTTTAGGAGCCGACTATAAACATGAATTATTAGGAGAACGTTTAACTACAACTCCTAAAAACTACGCTTATTTAAAAATTGCTGAAGGCTGCGACAGACCCTGCAGTTTTTGCGCGATTCCGTTAATGCGCGGTAAACACGTTTCGCAATCTATTGAAAAATTGGTTAAAGAAGCAGAAGGTTTAGCAAAAAATGGCGTAAGAGAATTGATTTTAATTGCTCAGGACTTAACTTATTATGGTCTTGATCTTTATAAAAAGAGAAACCTTGGTGAACTTTTAGAAGCATTGGTAAAAGTAGAAGGAATTGAGTGGATTCGTTTGCACTACGCCTTCCCTACCGGTTTCCCGATGGATGTTTTGGAAATCATGAAACGTGAACCCAAAATTTGTAACTATATTGATATCCCGTTGCAGCATATTTCAGATTCTATCCTGAAATCAATGCGTCGTGGTACAACTCAGGCAAAAACAACTCAATTATTGAAAGATTTTCGTGCTGCTGTTCCGGGAATGGCAATTAGAACTACTTTAATTGTGGGTTATCCGGGTGAAACTCAGGAAGATTTTGAAATTTTGAAAGATTTTGTTCAGGAAATGAAATTTGACAGAATGGGCTGTTTCGCTTATTCTCACGAAGAAAATACACATGCTTATTTATTAGAAGATGATGTTCCGGACGATGTAAAACAAGCCAGAGCCAATGAAATTATGGAATTGCAATCGCAGATTTCATGGGATTTGAATCAGGAAAAAGTAGGTCAGGTTTTTAAATGTATTATTGACAGAAAAGAAGGCGCTCATTTTGTGGGAAGAACAGAATTTGATAGTCCGGATGTTGATAACGAAGTTTTGATAGATGCATCAAAAAATTATCTTAAAACGGGAGAATTTGTTAATATAAAAATAATTGAAGCAACAGAATTTGATTTATACGGAGAACCTGCTTAAATTTACAGGAGTTATTTATTAACTTTAGATAAAAACCATTTTATGAAACCTATCCAATCTATTTTTCTTTTAGTTTTTACTGTTTTATATTTCAATTCAGCTTCTGCACAGTACGGAAACGGATATAATAATGGTTATGGTGGCGGTGGCGGCTATGGTGGAAGAGGCGGCGGAATGGACAGAAGTATGATGCAGGGCCCTCAGGGAAACACGAGTAAGCCAAAAGAAATTCCTGCTGAAGAAACTGCGGCAAAAATCGTAGAGCAAATGAAGCCTGAAGTGAATCTTGATGAATTACAGGCTATTGCTATTACAAATGTTTTTACAGACAGTTTAAAGGAACAAGGAATTCTCTTGAAAAATGAAAGCAGCAGTCAGGATGAAAAAATTGAGCAAATGAAAGCTTTAAAAGAAAGCACAACTAAAAAAATTACTGCTTTCTTAAATCCGGATCAGATTGAAAAATATACTGTTTTCATGGAAAATTTTAAAGAGATAAAGAAACCAAAATCTAAAAAGAAAAAAGACTCTAAAGAAAATAAAGACATTAAAAAAGATACCGAAGCAATAAAAGTTGAAGAATAATTGTTTTAATACCATCTTAAATACCATTACCATGGCAAAAAAACATTTTTGTTTTCTGATTTTAGCAATTATTATAACTGCTTGCTCAACCAATCCTTACAAGACTACTGAAAAAGCTTATGACAAACAGCTTAAAACTTTAGAGAATCAAATTACCAGTAAAGAAGCACAAACAATACCTCCGGTAAGTCCCGTAGTTATCGATACTACTTATGCACAACAATTGGGCATTGTAAAAGATACTTTGTCAAAAACAGGATCTACTGCTTTATTAAATGGTATAAACACAGAATGGATTGGTACTGTAAATTTTAATTTACGAAAACCAAGTTTTATTATCATTCACCATACTGCTCAGGATTCTGTTCAGCAAACTATAAATACATTTACAAAGACCAAAACTCAGGTAAGTGCACATTATATCATTTCTGAAAACGGAAAAGTAGTTCAGATGTTAAATGATTATTTAAGAGCTTGGCATGCAGGGGCATCTACATGGGGAAAAAATACTGATTTAAACTCTAGTTCGATTGGTATTGAACTTGATAATAATGGCTTCAAACCTTTTACAGAAGCTCAGATTAGCAGTTTAGTCGCTCTTTTGACAAAATTAAAAAAGGATTATAACATACCAACTCAGAATATTTTAGGTCATGCTGATATTGCGCCAGGCAGAAAACAAGATCCAAGTGCTTTATTTCCCTGGAAAACATTAGCAGAAAAAGGTTTTGGAATTTGGCCTGACGAAGTTCTTGAGGAAGCTCCTTTTGATTTTAAAATTGAACCTGCTTTACGTATTATTGGTTATAACACCAAGAATCTTACAGCAGCAATCCAGGCTTTTAAATTGCATTATATTCAAACTGATTCAACATCTGTTTTAGATCGAAAAACAATTGATACTATTTATTCGATTTATAAAAAACAACTTCAATAAAAATCATATTATAAAATACAAAAAGGCGTTTCTAAAATTTAGAGGCGCCTTTTTTTTGTAGCGTAGTAAGTTCGCCACGAATTACACGAATTTGCACGAATTTAAAATATGGAAATTTTGCCACAGATTAAATGATTAAATGATTTTATAATCCGAAATTATAAATTAAGAAAGAATTAGTCAAATTGCTTTGCCAGTTCGCTATGCTCGAGTCCTGATAAAAAACGCAACACCAGGAAGCGAATCTTTTTAATCATTTAATCTGTGGCAAAAAATAAGCAGCAATAAAAAAGCTGCCAAAACATTAATATGTATTGACAGCTCCAAAAAAAAAAAAAAATATCAATTTTTATCTCTAAAAAGAGTATGTTGTAGCAAGTAGTGCGTAGAATGATCCGCCTGTTGGAAGAGCATCTTTATCTAAAAATATATCTTCTGATGCGGCATCGTATCTTACCTCAGGAATTATTGTCAGTTTTCCCACTTTATAATTTAATGAAAGCGTATTTGCAAAAACACTAGAACCGTTTAGGGTTCCCAGATTTAAAGCATCTTTAGCATCAAAATATTCTATTCTGTACGCTAAAAGCAAATCCGGTTTAAATGCATAATTAGCATAACCTACAACTGCAAACCACTCACCATCTAAAGTGCTGTCGAAATCATTTTTAGATTTAGCATATGTTGCATTAAATCCAAGACCAAAACTGTCGCTTATTGTTTTTGACGCTACCAAATCAATCTGTGTTTTATTTTCGTCCGATGGTACTACTAAAGTTCCCGGCGTAGGATTTGTACTTCCTGACGTAAAGTTCAAATAAGCACTTCCTGTTTCACCAACATATCCTAATTGTCCTATATATGTTTTTTGGGTTGAACCTGCATCCATCGCTGATTTAAAATCAGTTGGATTTGTTATACCAAACATAGCTGTAAATTTACCTGATGTATATTGCGCTTTTAGACCAGTGTTAAAGAACGGTCCGTATGAAAACGCGTAAGACATACTATAGTTTTTATTGTCTACTGCATCTAATACTTCATATCCTATATGTGTACCAAAACTACCCGCAACAAATTTAAATTTCTCGGTAACCTGATAAGTAAAGAACAATTGTTTAATTAAAAATTTTGCGTTAATATCTTTATCTGTTGTTTCATTATATGAAAACTCTCCTGCTCTTTTTCCAAATCCTAAGTCTACGAAAACAGAGGCTTTGCCAAATGAATGTGCTGCCTCGATAGAAGCCATTCCTAGTTCGAATGAATCTTGTGAGTTGGTAAAGCTCGTTAATCCATTCATTTGTTTTGAAAAATCATATTTGTAATATGCATCTGCAGATCCTCCCCATGTGGTTGCAGGTGATGTTGTTGTTTCCGTATCATCTTGTGCAAAAGCCACAGAGCTGGTTAACATCGCGGCTAAAATGTGAAATACTTTTTTCATGTTTTAATTGGTTTTTAGTTATTAATTGATTCTGGTTAGTTAAATTTTTATATATGTATGTAATACTATAAGTCACTTCTAAAACCTCTTATTCTCTCTAAAACCTCTTCATTTTTCATTAGCGAATTTATTAACTTTTGTATGAGTAAAAGAATTGAAGTATGTTTTTTTGACGTTTTGGATAAAGAATTATGGATTACAAAAATTATTTTACCAATAATCGTTATTTGACATTTATAAAGATTTATTTTTGAAAATTCAATAACGGTTTTCGGATCAAATAGCTAAAAAAAATAGGGTAAACAACAAAACAAGACACATAAAAAACCAAAATTAATCTGTAAAAAGAGTTAAAATAAAAATTACCCCTTAAAAAAATAGGGGTATGTTTATTTTTAAATAAAAAAATTAGCATTTAGCCCCATTTAATAGAGAAATGGTCGGAAAGTTTGGTTTAAATCAAAATTCTTACAAAAAATAACACACTTTTTTAAATCGCATTAAACCGAAACAAGACAAAAAAGCCTGCTCAAAATGAACAGGCTTTGTGTATAAAGTAATATAGTCGAGTACTATTCTTTCGAATTGTACTTCCTTAAATAATCCCGAACTTTAATTCCAGACTCTTTTAAATCCTCTGTTTTCCAATTTCCTTCAGATTTGGCAGATTTTTTCAGAATAGAACAACTTTCATCTTTATCAGATATAGACCAGGTAATCCAGCTTAATTTGCGTTCTTCCATCCAATCAATATATTCCTGCCACGCCTGATAATTTAGTGGTCCGTCTCCGGAAGCTTCCATTCCGGCAGATTCTGAAATAAAGATTGGCAAACCGCTTTTTATGGCGCCGTCTGTTCGGTCTCTTAAATCTTTTCCGTGTGTAGCGGCATAAAAATGCATGGTATACATTAAATTTTCATACCCTTTTATAGGATCTGCAGCAGGAAGATTTACATCCTGATCCCAATGAGGAGACCCTACCAAAATAATATTGTTTGGATCATTGTCTCTTATCACCTTAATTACTTCTTCGGCGTAAGCCTTAACTTCCGGCCATGTTTCATCATCCGGCTCATTAAAAACCTCATAGATAATATTAGGGTACTTTGCATACTTTTTCGACATTTCTGCAAAGAATTGTTTAGCTTCTTTTAAATTAACATTATGACTGTGCCAATCTATGATGACATAAATATCTGATTTTATGGCACCGCTTACCACTGCTTCAATTTTTTCTTTTGAAAATTGTGGTTCCTTTATATAAGACCATTGTCCTAATTCGATGCCCATTGCAGCGCGAACTATATTGCAATTAAAATCTTTTTTTAGCCAGGCAACTGCTTTTTCATTGTAAAACCTCGGCCACATACTATGCCAGCCAAAACTCATACCGCGTAAAACAACAGGATTATTATTTTTATCCACCAATTGAGTTCCTGAAACATGAAGCTGACCATGCTCTTTTACAAACTGTGCATGTGAAACGCAAAACAGCATCAATACAATAATGGTGAAAAATTTAGTTTTTGATTTCATTATAAATGATTTACGGAATTAATCTAAGCGTAATTACATCGTGCGGGGCAAGATCGGAAGTGAAATTCTTTTTTGTATTTCCGATTTCTTTATTCTTCCAAAGATCTTTTAATTTATAAATCGTTTTACTAAAATCAGCTTCGTAACCAAAATCAGCATCTTTAATGGTGTGCTTTTTCCAGTCGAAATTGATTTTTTTAGCCACTTCACTTCTATTTAAAAAAGTTACTGCCCAATTTCCGTCTGATAAAGGTTTTACCCAAACTTCTAATCCGTATTCTGCAGAATACTTAAAACCCTGAATTCCGAGTTTGTCCTGATTTACTGCAATTAGTTCCTTATTGGTTAAAATCGCCAAAGTTTCTTTAGACATTTTCCTAAAATCGTTTCCGGCAATAAGCGGAGATGCCATCATACACCACATCGAGAAATGCGATTTATCTTCGGTGTCATTCATTTCGTTTCCGACTTCCATCATATCAAAATCGTTCCAATGGTCGGGGCCGGAATATTTACGAATATCTTTTCGCATTTCGACAATTTTCATGAATCCCCAGGACGACCAATTTTCAGGATGTTTGAATTCACAATCAAAACAAGGATAAATATCTCCCGAAATTCTCCATAGATTTCCAACAGGTTTTCCCCATTCCCACGGTTGGTTATCGCCCCATTCGCAAAGACTGAAAACAATAGGTCTTCCGGCAGTTTTTAAGGCGTTGCTCATTGTTGTATACGCTTCGGGCGCGGTGATTCCTTTTGTATTACACCAATCGTATTTTAAAAAGTCAATTCCAAGTCTGGCATAAAAACGGGCATCCTGATATTCATAACCTCTTGTTCCCGGATATCCGGCGCAGGTTTGCGTTCCGGCGCAATTGTATAATCCAAACTTTAAGCCTTTGCTGTGTACATAATCAATTACAGCTTTCATTCCGTTAGGAAATTTAACCGGATCAGGAACCAAATCTCCGTTTGCATCGCGTTCTTTGGTCATCCAGCCATCGTCTAATACTATATAATTATAACCCGCAGCAGCCATTCCGGACGAAACCATAATATCTGCCGTTTCTTTTACCAGTTTTTCATCAATGTTGGTCGCAAAAGTATTCCATGAATTCCAACCCATTGGCGGCGTCATAGCTAAACCTTCAAACTTACCTCCTGCTTGTGTGTGCGTATTTCCTTGGCTAAAGCCTAAAAATGAAACACTTAAAGCTAATGCTAAAATTATTCTCTTCATTATAATTCCATTTAAAAATATATTATAAAAAGATATTCCCTAATTTTTCAATTAGGGAATATCAAAACTAACTCAAAAAATAGCAATCTCTTATTTTAATACAAACCCTATATCGTCAAATAACACAGTATTACCACCGTCTCCGTTTGATTCCTGGAATGTCAACATTGTTACGCTCGCAGGATTTCCTAAAGAGCTTAAAGGAATTTCCATATAAACCCATGCAGAAGTAACAGGAATAGTATAGTTTGGCCCTCCGTTTACACTAAAATTAACCTGACCCGGTTTTGAACCTTTCACAGCCATTCTTAATGCTTTGTATGGCGTCATGTCAACATTAAAACCCCAGTTTCCTCCATCCCATTGACCGAATTCCCATCTCCATGATTTTTCGCCTTGATAAGCATCACCATCGTATTCAAAATTAACACCTTTACCAGCCCAAGGACCTCCCCATTGCATTCCATATAATTTATCATCGTATAATGCTGTTCCAATAGCTTCTTTAGAAACGGCTGTTCCTGAAATATTAGTTACGGCAAGATGTCTGTGATGTGCATTGGCAGGTATTTTTATTACTATTTGCTCTAAAGTTGACGAAATTACTGTAACAGGAACTTCAGGATCTGTAGCTGTTTCTGCTAAAGCAACAATAGGGTCTAAGAAATATTTTCCTTTTATAGTTACCTCATCTCCTTCTTCAGCGTTTATAAAATTGAATGCCGTAAATGTAGGTACAGGAGGTGCAACTGTTAAATTATAAACTACGGTTCCTTTATCTGTTACAACTTTTAACTCGTTTGAAGCATCAGCATAAGGCGTATTTTCATCTACAAGAATAATAATATCTGTATCTGTAACCAAAGTAGGCTTGAAATAAGTATCATAATCATTAAAATAAACCTTTGTAGTAGTAAGCAATCCTTTACCATGAATAATATAGTAGTTTTTTGGATCTACTAAAGTAACCGGTGTTAAGGGTTTCATGCTTCCGTCTGTATTATAGCCAGACGGCATTACAGATTCTATAACCGGTGCGCCAGTATACGCAGCATTAGCATCATCGTTTGAGCATGAACTAAAAAGCATTAAAGATAACATCCATGCGAAACATGCTGCTAACGAAACAATTTTTATATTTTTCATATTTTTATTTTTAAAATTATTTAAAAGTATACGGTGCTACTTCTGTCAATTTTGGATTTTTAATTAAATCATCTGAAGGATAAGGCAATAAAAGACTTGATGCAGAAATTGTAATGTGTTTTTCATTTTCCTGATCTCCTCTGTTTTGCGCTTCTAATATTGCTTTGGCTTTAGCAAAAGGTAAACGTCCTAAATCAAAATAATAATCTCCTTCGCAGGCTAATTCCGCACGTCTTTCTTTAAAAATATCATCAAAAGAAATGGTTGTTTTTATTGGCAGACCAGCTCTTCTTCTAACTGCATTAAAAGACTGAAGAGCAGCGCCATCTGATGTACTACCAGTTTGAGATCCTAATATTGCTTCGGCATGAATTAAAAGTAATTCGGCATAACGCATCATATAACTATTCATACTGCTTTCTCCATTAAATGGAGGATTGAAAGGCCCTGTAATTGGTAAATTTTCTTTTCCGATTACATATTTTTTTAATCCCGCACCTGAGTTTTGTGCCTCGTTTACTTCTTCAAATGTATATCCTAATAATTTTGGAGAATCTACAGCAAGCGTTTGTGCATAGGTTAAGTTTGGATAAAAATCTCCCGGAAGCATAAAAGTTTCTTTTCTTCTTTTATCATTCGGTTCAAATACATTATGAATTAAATCCTGAGATGGCGCAATCTGACCAGAATAACTAGTTTCTACCAATCTGTTTTCAGGGGCAAACAGGGTGTTTGAAAAGTTTCCTTCAAAATAGGTTCCGGCACCTGTCCATTGCCATGAAAAGATAGACTCTTCGTTATTGTTATTTTTTTGAAGCCATAAATCAGCAAAAGATTTTGTTGGCAATTCGTCTCCGCCTAATAATTTAAATTCTCCACTATTAATTACTTCCTGAGCCATTGCTCTTGCCAAATCATATTTCTTTTGGTACAAATATACTTTTGCTAAAAGGGCTTTTGCAGAACCGCTTGATACATGCGCATTTGCAGCATAATCAGAACCTCTGTTTTTTGATTTTAAGTTAGCTATTGCAAATTGCAAATCTCTTTCGATAAACTTATAAACGTCTTCAACAGGATTACTTGGAATAACAAAATTCTTAGAATAATCGGCATTGTTTTCGATAATTGGCACATTTCCCCATAATCTTACCAAGAAGAAATAAGAAAATGCTCTGATAAAATGCATTTCTCCAAGCGCATTGTTTAGTGCTGCCGGACTTACATTTGGTCCAACACTTTGCGGAAGTGTATTAATAAAGGAGTTACAATTTGCAACTGCACCAAAACAAGACCTCCATGAATCACCAATAAAAGATTGTGAATTGGTAAAACTTAAATCAGTAAATTTTCCAAATTCGTTGTAAGGACCAGCATACATATTTCCTGAAATAACATCAGTAATACCATAAAATCCTTCTTTATTCATATTAAACCAAACGAGACCGTACAATCCGTTGCTGGCGTTATCTAATTTTACATCTGAATCGTAATAATTACCAATCGTTGGAGTTCCTTCTGCAGGCACATCTAAAAAATCCTGAGAACATGACGACGATGCCAATAACACAAATGTCATTAATACAGCGCTGCTTCTTTTTATTATATTTTTCATCTTTAATTTATATTAAAATTCAACGTTAAAACCAAAAGTTATCTGTCTAGGCACCGGATAACGTCCATTATCAACTCCGGATAACAATGCATCCTGGTTATAAGAACCAACTTCAGGATCGTATCCTTTGTATTTTGTAAAAGTGTACAGGTTTTGCCCCGAAGCATAAATTCTTAACCTTGTCAAACTTAATTTCGAAATCATATCTGCAGGCAGAGAATATCCTATTGTTACATTCTGAACTCTTAAATAAGATCCATCTTCAATAATACGTGATGAAACTGCATTATTGATATCATTGTAAGCAGATGGTCTTGGCAAAGAAGCATCTGTATTTGAAGCTGAATAAAAATCTGATGCTTCAGTTAAATAATTTGTTCCTAAATTACTGTTTAATGTACCAGACATACGAGTTAAATTCATCAATTTATTACCCGCTGTTCCCTGAAGGAAAATAGACAAATCAACATTTTTGTATTTGAAATTATTGGTAAATCCGTAAGTAAATTTTGGATTTGGATTTCCGATAGTAACTAAATCTTTAGTATCAATAACACCATCGTTATTTTGATCTTTATAGATTACATCTCCTTTTTGAAAATTTGGCAATAATGAATTTGTTCCATTTTTTAGAATCACTCTTGTTCCAGGTGTAGTTTCATGACCATAAGTCAATAAATCTTCATCTGTTTTGTAAATTCCATTTGCTTCATAACCTATAAATGAACCAATTGGTAAACCTTCCTCTGTTCTTGAAACCGTTACGGTATTATAAGCAAGCGTACCCATTGTTTTTACAATGTTTAATCCAGCCATATCCGTTACCTGATTTACATATCTCGTAAAGTTGGCGCTTGCATTCCATGAAAAGTTTTTGGTAAACTGGTTTGTATAATTTAATGTAATTTCAAGACCTCTATTCTCCATACTTCCAAGATTAAAATAAGGAGGATTTACACCACCTTCATAATCACCACCTCCTGAAAGGAAATTTGGCAAAGGAACCTGATACAAGAAATCTTTATTTACTTTTCTGTACACATCAACAGTTGCAGAAAGTTTTGAATCAAACATTGTAAAATCTAAACCTAAATTGGTTTGTTCCTGAGTTTCCCATTTCAAATCTTTATTCGCTGTATTTGATGGCAAATAAGAAGTTCCCATTGTACTATTAACAATATGAAGATTAGAATCATACAAATTATTACCAATTTGATTGTTTCCTGTTTGTCCCCAACCCACTCTGAATTTAATATTATCCACATATTTTTTAGTTCCTGCCATAAATGCTTCATTTGAAAGTTTCCATGAACCACTTGCAGAACTAAAAACGCCCCATTTGTTTCCTATGAAAAATTTTGAAGATCCATCTGTTCTTACTGCTCCGGAAACGCTGTATTTATCACCAAAGTCATAAACTACCCTTCCTAAATAAGAAGCCAGAGTTTGTGTTCCTGAATATACTCCACTTGTAACAGCATTAGGCAAATCAGATGCCGCAAGAGATTTATCATTATTGTCTTTATATCCTTCTCCAGTAATAGTATATCCTTCCCAGTGTGCTCTGTTTGACTCTTGTACCGCCAAAATGGTAAAGTTATGTCTGCCAATAGTATTTCTATAAGTAAGCATGTTTTTTAAGTTCCATGAATTTCCGGTAGACGGGCTGTAATACAAATTAGCAAAACTTTTTACCGCATTACCCAAAGAATACATAGGATCAAAACGCTGTCCTAAGTTGTCAGATATGTAACCACCAGCCTCAAAACGATACTCTAAACCTTTAAACAAATCAATTTGAGTATAGAAGTTCCCTGCATAATTTTTTCTTACCAAAGTATTAGAACCTAATAAAGAAGTAGCAACAGGATTTACAAACGAAGTTGAACCACCAGCCGCAGGACCAGCAAAAGCACCAGATAATTCTCTAACCGCTACATCCGGAGTTGCCAATAAAGAAGTAGCAACTACTCCGTTAAACTGTCCGTTTAAAGTTAATTTCTCATCTGTAATAGCGCCGCTTACATTTACACCAACTTTAATGAATTTATTCACTTTGGCATCAACATTTGCTCTGAAATTATATCTTTTAAAACCAGATTCGATTACAATACCTTCCTGATTTAAAACTCCTCCTGATATATAATAGTTAATACCTTCTTTGCCACCGGAAAAAGACAATTGGTTTGAAGTCATAATTCCTGTTTCATAAATAGCATCCTGCCAATCCGTTCCTTTACCTAAAAGTTCCGGATGTGCAAACTCCGGGCGTTTACCATTTGGATCATAAACATCTCCTAAAGCATTTTGGTGAATCGCATATTCCTGCAAATTCATCGAATGCAATTTCTTTGGAAGATTACTTATAGAATAAGAATTTTCGAAAGATAATTTCCCCGTTCCTTTTTTACCGGATTTTGTAGTTACAATAATAACTCCATTTGATCCGCGAGAACCATAAATTGCGGTTGCCGAAGCATCTTTTAAAATATCAATAGACTCAATATCACTAGGATTAATAAGTGCTAGTGGACTTACCGTGATATTACCCGCATTAGAAAAATTAGAATTTCCTGAAGCATTTCTTCCAGATGTAGAAGAGTTTCTCGCATCACCAGACATTGGCACACCATCAATAACATACAAAGGTTCGTTTGTTCCCGTTAAAGATGAAACCCCTCTAATTCTTACCGAAACATTACTTCCCGGTTCTCCGGAGTTACTATTTACAACTACCCCCGCAGCTTTACCCTGCATCATTTGGTCGAACGAAACTACTTTTAAATTCTCAATATCTTTAGAACTAATACTAGAAATCGCACTATTAATATCTTTACGTTTTTGAGTTCCGTATCCAATTACTACAACATCTTTTAAGTCTTCGGCACTTGACTTTAATACCACATTAATAGTTGTTTTTCCTTCTACAACTATCCTTTGCGTATTAAAACCAATAAACGAAAATACCAAAGTAGCATTTGCAGGAGCGTCAATTGTATACTTTCCGTCAAAATCTGTTGAAGTCGTCGTTTTAGTTCCTGCAACCGAAACGTTGGCTCCGGGTATAGACAGCCCTTTGTCATCAGATATAGTTCCTGATATTTTGACCTGAGCTGATATAAAATTACTTGTCAGTAACAAAAATAAAATCAAAGGAACAGTTCTGTGGTTAGCGTTCCAATGAATGAAGTTAGTCATTAGTTTTTTCATAATAAATATTGGTTAGTTTAAATTTGTTTTCATAATTCAGTGAATAAGAGAGGGTGCCATTTATCTTTCTAAATTATTTAACAAATCTATAACACAAGTAAACATTAAATCGATAGTATTATATCATTTGATGATAATATTTTTACTATATCACTTTAAAAAAACATATATGAAAATAAAAACTAGTAAAAATTGCATTATTCGCAATTCACTCCCCCCGGATTACAAAAAATTATATATAAAAATTAACGAATGAGCAAAAAAGCAAACGATTTCGTTAAAAATAATATTTGTTTGTGCAAAAAAAATATCACTACAAAATACGCTTTAATCCAGAAAAATCTTCTCTATACTGGCTCGGTGTACAGTTTTTAATAGACTTAAAGCTACGATTGAAGTTGGCAATATTATTAAAGCCTGATTTAAAAGCAACCTCAGAAACACTCATATCTTTTTCTACAAGCCATCGGGCCGCATATCCTATTCTAATATCATTAATATAATTGACAAAAGTTTTACCGGTACGCTTTTTAATAAATCTGTTAAATGAAATAATAGACATGCTGGCAACATTCGCAACATCTTCTAAAGTGATCTTTTCAGCAAAATGTTTTTGTACATATTCATAAACCAATTTCATTTTATCATAATCATCAAATGTATCATAATCTACCGTATAAGTCGAAAGTAAACGCTGGTTTCTTGAATTGGCCAGATCATATAATAAAGAAGTAATTTCCAAAAAATAATCCATACCATCTAATTTAGAGAGTTTTACCAATCTCGGTGTTAATTCGTCGGCAACTTTTTTAGAAAATAAAATTCCGTGAATCGAGCGATTGAACATATCCCGAATCGGGTTCATTATTCTTCTCGACAATAAAGATTCATGAAACAAATCGTTATGAAACTGAATCGTAATTTCGTGTATTTTTTTACTCGTACACTTATTCAGTTCCCAGCCGTGATATAAATTCGGACCAATTAAAACCAATTCGACATTGTCAATTTCTTCAATATTATCTCCAACAACACGCTTTACTCCTTTTCCGTTTAAAATAAAATTAATCTCAAATTCCGGATGATAATGCACCGGAAAATCAAAACTATCTTTTACCCTGTCAAACACTAAAAAGCTGTCTCCGGCAGAAAGCGGAGCTATTTCTCTATAAAAATTCTTAGCATTACCCATCTTGAAACTGTTTTATAAAATGAATTCCATTTTTTTTATTTGCAATAATATGATATATAATTGATAAAATAATATTAAATAGACGATAAACATCCGTTTATCTTTGAAAAATAGAATTATCATTATTTCAAAAACAGTATTAATAATAAACATTAATCATTTTTAATATTATATCTTTTTAAAGTTTTAATAATTTTAACCAAGAAACAGTATCAAATTCAATATTAAAAATTAGGGATTCAAAAACCCATTATAAATTTGACTTTTGACATCCATAATGCAGAAAAACAACTAAATTCTAAATGAAAAAAAATATAATAACCTTGTTAATGGCAGTATTTATAGGAAGTTCTTGTTCTGCACAGAAAACCGGCACTAATACTAATTTGTCACTTTCAGATAAAAAAGCAACACCTGAAACTGTTTCTCTATACAAAAAACTCAATAAGCTAGCTCAAAAAGGTTTTCTTTTTGGGCATCAGGATGATCTTGCTTACGGTGTAAACTGGAAATATGAAGACGGAAGAAGCGATATAAAAGATGTTGTGGGAGATTATCCTGCTATTTATGGCTGGGATCTCGCAGGGCTTGAAAAAGACAGCCCAAACAATATAGATGGAATTCCGTTTACCAAAATGAAGCAATATATAGAAGAAAGCCACGCAAGAGGCGGAATCACCACGATAAGCTGGCATTTTGATAATCCTGCAACCGGAAAAAGCGCCTGGGACAACACGCCAAACTCATTAAAAACAATTTTGCCCGGCGGAGAAAACCATCAAAAATTCATCATTTGGTTAGACAAAGCAGCCAATTATTTATTATCCTTAAAAGATAAAAAAGGGAAAAACATTCCAATTCTTTTTAGACCTTATCACGAACTTACAGGCGGTTGGTTTTGGTGGGGAAAAGGAAATTGCACACCCGAAGAATTTAAACAAACATGGCAATTTACTTTCGAATATTTACAGAAAAAAGGAGTTCATAATTTAATTTATGTTTACAATACAGGCAGTTTTAATACTAAAGAAGATTTCTTAGCCCGTTATCCGGGAGACAAATATGCTGATATGATAAGTTTCGATTCTTATCAGAATAACGACGATAAAGAAGGTCAGAAATTCATCGCAGAAGTACAAAATCAGTTAAAAATTATAAACGAAATTGGCATCGAAAAACAGAAACCAATTGCCATTGCAGAAGCCGGTTACGAAGCAATTCCGGATCCAAAATGGTGGACGGGAACGTTGCTAAAAGCCATTGGAGATTATAAAATATCGTATGTTTTATTATGGAGAA
>Ga0247741_1000125_pt1 | contig 54094 bp, 58 predicted proteins | sample UWRJL213509R2_FD_180945 | JGI IMG/M metagenome (GOLD analysis project Ga0247741, IMG submission 180945) | Plant litter microbial communities from Arlington Agricultural Research Station in Wisconsin, United States - UWRJ-L213-509R-2 | ecosystem: Environmental > Terrestrial > Plant litter >... | reverse complement strand
CGGGTAGGAGTCGAGCAGGTCCTCGATGGCGGCGAGCATGTCGGTGTCGAGGTCGTTGGTGGGCTCGTCGAGGATCAGAACGTTCGGCTCGTCGAGGATGATGAGCAGCAGCTGCAGGCGGCGCTTCTGACCACCGGAGAGCTCGCGCACCCGGGTGGAGAGCTGGGCGCTGGCGAAGCCGACTCGCTCGAGCAGCTGGGTGGGCGTCATCTCCTTGCCGCCGGCCACGTAGGAGCTCTTCTGGCGTCCGAGAACCTCGGAGACACGGTCGTCCCAGATGTCCTCGAGCTCGCCGAGCTGCTGGGTGAGGGTGGCGACCTTGATGGTCTTGCCGCGCTTCACCTTGCCGGTGGTGGGCATGAGGCTGCCGGCCACCAGGCTGAGCAGCGTGGACTTGCCCGCGCCGTTGACGCCGAGGATTCCGGTGCGCTCGCCCGGGGCGATGCGCCAGGTGACGTCGTTCAGGATCTCCTTCACGCCGCCGGTGGTCTTGTCGGTGTACGAGACCGAGACGCCCTCGAGGTCCACCACGTCTTTGCCGAGGCGCTGCATGGCCATGCTCGCGAGCGTGACCTTGTCGCGGGGCGGCGGCTCGTTGGCGATGAGCTCGTTGGCCGCGTCGATGCGGAACTTCGGCTTCGTGCTGCGGGCCGGGGCGCCGCGGCCGAGCCAGGCGAGCTCCTTGCGCATCAGGTTCTGGCGCTTCGACTCGGAGGCCGCGGCGGAGCGGTCGCGCTCGACGCGCTGCAGGATGTACGCCGCGTATCCGCCCTCGAAGGGCTCGATCAGCTTGTCGTGCACCTCCCAGGTGTCGGTGCAGACCTCGTCGAGGAACCACCGGTCGTGAGTGACGACCATCAGCCCGCCGGAGTTGGTGGCCCAGCGGCGCTTGAGGTGCTCGGCGAGCCAGGCGATGCCCTCGACGTCGAGGTGGTTGGTGGGCTCGTCGAGGAAGATGATGTCCCAGTCGCCGACGAGCAGCGAGGCGAGTCCGACGCGGCGGCGCTGGCCACCGGAGAGCTCGCCCATGCGGGCCTCCCACGGGATGCCGCCGACGAGGCCCGCGATCACGTCGCGCACGCGGGCGTCGCCCGCCCACTCGTACTCGGGGCGGTCGCCCACGATGGCCTCTGCCACGGTGAGCTCGTCGGGGAGGTTGTCTGCCTGGTCGAGCATGCCGAGGGTGATGCCGCCGCGGCGGGTCACGCGTCCCTCGTCGGGCTCGATGCGTCCGGAGAGCAGGCGCATCAGCGTGGACTTGCCGTCGCCGTTGCGGCCGACGACGCCGATCCGCTGGCCTTCGTCGATGCCGATCGTCACATCTTCGAAGATGACGCGGGTCGGATATTCGAGGTGGAGGGATTCTGCTCCGAGAAGGTGGGCCATTCGGCACAGTTTATCTCTGTGTGGCCTAGCATTCCTGCATGCCGTCCTTCCCGGTGACGATCGAGCTGCTGCTCGCGTCGCCGCTCTCCCGCTACGAGGGGCGGCCGTCGGACGGCCCTCTCCCTCCGAGCGGATGCGAGACGCCCGGCTCGATAGAGATCCGCGCGGGTCTCGGGGTGGTCGGCGACCGCTACTTCGGCAGGCCGGCGCACGCGCGCGCCTCTGTCACGCTGATGGCGATGGAGTCGCTGGACGCCGTGGCCTCCACGGTCGGCGGCCCTCTGGATCCGGCGGCCACCCGCCGCAACATCATGCTGCGCGGCTTCCCCGTCGACGAGCTGCGCGATGTGGAGTTCAGCCTCGACTCCGGTGCGGGGCCGGTGCTGTTCAGGGCGAACCGCCCGGCGAACCCGTGTGCCTGGATGGACGTGGTGCTGGCGCCCGGCGCGTTCCGGGCCATGCGCGGTCTCGGCGGCATCCGCTGCGAGCCGCTGGGCTCGGGCACCCTCGCGCTGGGCGCGGCGGTGCTGCGCACCTCCCCCGCTCGCTGATAGTGCAGTTCGGTCCGCTTTTTCGCGTAGAAGCGGGCCGAACTGCACTATCGCGTCCGGCTGTGGATGGATCCGACGAGGTTGTGCGGGAATCACGACGATAGACGGATGCCGCGCTCAGAACTGCCGCCCGAACTCGGCCCGCAGTTCGGCGTCGGGCAGGCGCGGCGGGCCGGCGTCTCGAAGCGGCGGCTGACAAGTCCCGATCTCACGTCGGAGTTCCGGGGTTCTCGCACCCGCCGAGGCGGCGAAGCGCCCGAAGCGGATGCCTTCGCAGCGCGCTTCCAGGCCCTGCTGCTGCGATGCCGCGCATTCCTCCCGGTCGCCCCGGCGGACTTCCAGTTCAGCCACGTCACGGCCGCGCGTCTCCACCGCATCCCCATTCCCGAAGCGCTGGAGACGAGGGCGACGATCGACGTGACAGTGGCCGGCTCGACAGTGCCTCGGCGAGCCGGCGTGAACGGGCACCGGGCAGTGCGGCTGCCGAGAACCGTCCTGGTCGAAGGCCTGCCCGTGGTCTCCGTCGAGCGGGCGTGGATACAGCTTGCCGCGGTGTTGGCGCTCGACGACCTTGTCATCGCCGGGGACTTCCTCGTGAGGCGCAAGTCTCCCGCCAGCACTATCGCGAATCTGACGGCGGCAGCACGCGCGTCGGCCGGCATGCCGGGTGCGGCGCGCGCCCGCGCGGCCCTCGGCGAGATCCGCTCGGGCACCGACTCCCCCAGGGAGTCGCGGCTGCGGCTGGTGATCGTTCGAGCCGGCCTGCCGGAGCCCGTGATCGGCCACACCGTCACCTTCCAGAACTACTTCGTCGGCACCCCCGACCTCGCCTACGTGCGCGAGAGGATCGCGCTCGACTACGACGGGTCGGTACACCGCGACGACGAGCGCGTCTACATCGACGACGTGGAACGCCGGCAGCTCTTCGCCGACGCCGACTGGCGGTACATCACCATCACCCGCCAGAATCTCCGGGTGCCGCACAGCTTTCTGGCACGGCTGGACCGCCTTCTGCGCGAGCGAGGCTGATGTCGATTGTGCAGTTGGTCCCGCTTTCCCGCGCGAAACCGGTACCGAACTGCACTATCGCCACCCGCGCACCAGCCCGCCCAATCCGGAACCCGGTCTTCTCCGAACCAGACGCGGGGCGCACCGGCCCCGAACCACTTCTGGGATGGACGCACGATGCGAGAATTACCGAATGACTGAGCCCACCGCACGCATCGCCGTCATCGGGGGCTCCGGCCTCTACGAGCTGTTCGACCCGGCCCGGAGCGAGCAGCGCCGCATCGAGACGCCCTACGGCCCCGCGCTCGTCACGATCGGCCAGCTCGGCGGCCGCACCGTCGCCTTCCTCACCCGGCACGGCGTCGACCACTCGGTCGCCCCGCACCTGATCAACTACCGCGCCAACATCTGGGCGCTCGCCTCCCTCGGCGTCACCGCGATCCTGTCCAGCGCCGCGGTCGGCGGCGTCAGCCCCGACTACGCGCCGGGCAGCCTCGTGCTCACCGACCAGTACATCGACCGCACGCACGGGCGCGCCGACACCTTCTACACGGACGGCTCGGTTCAGCACCTCGCCTCCGCAGACCCCTTCGACCCCGCGCTGCACGCGCTGGCAGCGGATGCGCTCCGCCGGGCGGGCGAGACGGTTGTCGAGAGCGGCACCGTCGTCGTCATCCAGGGACCGCGGTTCTCGACCCGGGCGGAGTCGCTGTGGTTCCGCGCGGCCGGCGCGCACACCGTGAACATGACGCTGTACCCGGAGGTTCCGCTGGCCGCCGAGCTGAACATCGGCACGGTCAACCTCTCCTACGTCACCGACAGCGACGCCGGGGTGGCCGAGAGCGAGAAGCAGGGCGAGCCGCTCAGCGCCGAACTCGTCTTCTCGCGCCTGAAGGAGGCCCAGCCGCGCATCGTCGCGGCGATCGAGGCGATCATCCGCTCCCTGCCCGAGAACTACGCGGGACGCGAGCTCATCGACCCGGCCGCGGTCGCGACGGTGCTGGCCCACCAGGCGCCCGCGCTGTGAGGCTGCTTGTCACCGGCGGCGCCGGCTTCATCGGCACGGCCATCGTCGCCGCGGCCCTCGAGCGCGGCCACGAGGTGCGCGTGCTCGACTCGCTGCGCGCCGACGTGCACGGCGGCGCCCCGAGCATCGACCCGCGCGTCGACTTCCTGCGGGGCGACGTGCGCGATGCAGATGCCGTGGGCCGGGCTCTCGAGGGAGTCGACGCCGTCTGCCACCAGGCCGCGAAGGTCGGGCTCGGTGTGGACTTCTCGGACGCGCCCGACTATGTCAGCTCCAACGAGCTGGGCACCGCGGTGCTGCTGGCGGGACTGGCGTCAGCCGGCATCCGCCGTTTCGTTCAGGCCAGCTCGATGGTGGTCTACGGCGAGGGCGCCTACCTGGGCGTGGACGGCCCGACGCGCCCGCCCGCCCGCCGCGTCGCCGACCTCGACGCCGGCCGCTTCGACCCGCTCGACCGCGACGGCAGCCCGCTGCGGCCCGCGCTGATCACCGAGGACGCCCCGCTGGACCCGCGCAACGTGTACGCCATCTCGAAGCTCAGCCAGGAGCACCTGGCCACGTCCTGGTCGCGCAGCACCGGCGGCACCGCGGCGAGCCTGCGCTACCACAACGTCTACGGCCCTGGCATGCCGCAGAACACGCCGTACGCCGGTGTTGCCTCGCTGTTCCGGTCGTCGCTGGAGCGCGGCGAGGCGCCCCGCGTGTTCGAGGACGGGAGGCAGCGACGGGACTTCGTGCACGTTCGCGACGTGGCATCCGCCAATCTCGCGGCGATCGACTGGACCGACCGCGAGCCGGAGTCGCGCGCCTTCAACGTGGGCAGCGGCGTGGTGCACACCATCGGCGAGATCGCCGAGCAGCTCAGCGCGCACTCCGGGGGCCCCGCCCCCGTCGTCACCGGCGAGTACCGGCTGGGCGACGTGCGGCACATCACGGCGTCGTCCGCGCGGCTGGCGGCGGAGCTCGACTGGGCGCCGTCGATCGGCTTCGAGGCGGGCATGCTCGAGTTCGCGTCCGCGCCGCTGCGGGCCGCGGTGCAGCGGTGACCGCCCTCGTCGACGTCGTCTTCCCCTGCCTGAACGAGGAGAAGGCGCTGCCCTGGGTGCTCGGCCGACTGCCGGAGGGCTATCGCGCGATCGTCGTCGACAACGGGTCCACCGACCGTTCGTCCGAGGTGGCGCGCTCGCTCGGCGCCACGGTGGTGAGCGAGCCGCGACGCGGCTTCGGCTCGGCCGCGCACGCCGGGCTGCTGGCCGCGACCGCGCCGGTGGTCGCCTTCTGCGATGCGGATGCCTCGATGGACCCGCGTGATCTGCCCAGCGTCGTCGACCCGGTCGCCGAGCGTCGCGTGGAGCTCGTTCTCGGACGGCGCCGCCCCACGACCCGCGGCGCCTGGCCGCTGCACGCCCGGATCGCCAACCGCGCTCTGGCGCAGCTGATGCGCAACGCCACGAACCTCGACCTGCACGACCTCGGTCCGATGCGTGCCGCGAACCGGGCCGCGCTGGTGGCCCTCGACCTAAAGGACCGCCGCAGCGGCTATCCGCTGGAGATGGTGCTGCGCGGGCACGAGGTCGGCTGGCGGGTGCTCGAGGTGGACGCCCCCTACTCTCCCCGCATCGGCCGCTCGAAGGTGACGGGCACGATCCGCGGCACCTACACGGCGGTGCTCGACATGAGCCGGCTGCTGCGCGACCAGAGGAGAAACCCCTTCGGCGAATAGGCAACCGTTTGCAGCACGGCTCCGAACCAGAGGCATGACTTCTCACATTCTGGACAGCTCGCCGAGAGGCCGTGAAGCATGACCACGCTCATCGTCATCGCCAAGGAGACCATTCCCGGCAAGGTGAAGACGCGCCTGCACCCGCCGCTCAGCCTCGAGCAAGCGGCGATCCTCGCGGCCGCGTCGATCAGCGACACGCTCGCCGCTGTGGAACCCCTGGACGCCAGCCGGCGCATCCTGCTCTTCGACGGCGTGAAGCCGCCGATCGGCAGCGCCGCCTACGATCTCGTCGCGCAGGTCGACGGCGATCTCGACGAGCGCCTCGCCGCGATCTTCGACGAGGTCACCGGCCCCGCGCTGCTCATCGGCATGGACACCCCGCAGATCACCCTCGCCGACCTCGCCGAGGCGTTCCCCTGGCCCGACGACGTCGACGCCTTCTTCGGGCCCGCGAACGACGGCGGCTTCTGGGCGCTCGGCCTCGCCGAGCCGCGCGGCGACCTGATCCGCGGCGTGCCGATGTCCCGCGACGACACCGGCCGCATCCAGCTGCAGCGCCTGTTCGACGCCGGCCTGCGGGTGAAGCTCCTCCCGACGATCACCGATGTGGACACGATCGACGACGCCCACGTGGCCGCCGAGATCGCGCCGCACACCCTGTTCGCCTCGATGCTCGCCCACTTCACCGCCGTCGCATCGGTGCGTGCCGAATGACCACGACAGCTCCCGCCCCGAACACCTTCGGCTCCGGCGGCGCCGAGCCCTACGCCGAGGCCCTGCGCCAGAACGACTCCGTGACGCTGCAGCTCAGCGAGAACCGCCTGGGCGCTGCCAGCAACCTGGTGATGGACGTCGCCCGTTGGAACGCGGATGCCGACGACGCCGACCTGACGCTGCTGCGGTCGGTCACCGGTCCGGTGCTCGACATCGGCTGCGGCCCCGGCCGGATGGTGCGCGCCGCGATGGACCTCGGCCTCGCCGTGCTCGGCGTCGACGTCTCCGCCACGGCCATCCAGATCGCGACCGAGGCGGGTCTGCCCGTGCTCGAGCTCTCCGTGTTCGACACCCTGCCCGACGAGGGCCAGTGGCAGACCGCCCTGCTCGTGGACGGCAACATCGGCATCGGCGGCGACGTGCGCGCCATGCTGGAGCGCTGCCGCGAGCTGCTCACGCCCACCGGCGAGATCGTGGTCGAGCTGCACGACGACGTCGACCTCGACAACACCTACGTCGGCCAGCTGGTCGACGCGCGCGGCGGCGAGAGCGCCTTCTTCCCCTGGGCCGAGATCGGCCTGAACCCGCTCACCCGCATCGCACACGACCTGGGCCTCGCCGTGGTGCAGGCCTGGACGATCGACGGCCGCAGCTTCTGCCGGCTGGCGTAGCGCCCGCAGTCCGCTCGCCGGCCGTCTCCCCGCGGGGCGGCCGGCTTTGTGCTTCCGCCAGGTGGCCCGCCCTACCGCGGGTTGAGTAGCCCGCGACGAAGGAGCAGGCGTATCGAAACCCCGACGCGAGCGGGTTTCGATACGCGGCCTCCTTCGTCGGGCGCTACTCAACCAGCGTGGGAACTCGAGGTTTCGGGCGCTACACGGCCCGTGCGCGGCGCGCCACCGCCAAGTACACCGCGATCGCCGCCGCGGTCACCACCGCCAGCGCCAGGTAGAACCAGCCGAGGTTGCCCGCGTAGTCCAGCGGCAGCAGGGTGGCGTTGCCCGTTCCGATCGACTTCTTCATGATCTCCGGCACCACGATGAGCGCCATCAGCGCGCCGACGACGGCCGCGCCCTGCAGGATCAGCAGCACCGGGAGCGGCACGCGCCGACCGGCCTTGCGCATGGCGATGTTCACACCGAACACCCCGAAGGAGATGATCCCGTCGTGGATGATCAGCGCCCCGAGAAACCATGCGGCGAGGCCGAGGTAGCGCTTCGGGTTGACGTCGTTCAGCAGCACCACGCCGCCGAGCGCGAGCAGCGCCAGTCCGGCGACGAGCAGCCCGATTCGCCAGCGGCGAACGGCGGGGCTGACAGCGGTGGACGTCATCACAGCACCTCCAGTGTGCTCAACCATTTGGTCTGCAGCACGCCGGGCCTGCCCGGCGCGATCATGCGCGCCGGGAACCCGTGGTCGAGATCGAGAGTCTCGCCGTTGAGCTCGAGGGCCACCAGCGTGAGGTCGTCGCGCACGTACTCCGGCCCCATCCGCATCACGGCGTAGGAGCTGTTCTGCTCGAGGCTGGTGGCACGCACGGTGACGCCGCCCGAGGCGCCGACGCGGTCGACGAGGTCGCCGACGCGCACGCCCTTCCAGGTGGCGGTCTGGCTCCAGCCCTCGACGCAGGCGATGGGCAGCTCGACGACGTGCTGCGGCATGGCCAGCAGTTCGGCGCGGCTGTAGGAGGTGGTGGTGCTCCCGTTCGAGACGGTGAGCACCCAGTCGGGGGCCGTCGCGCTCTTCTCGACCTTCGCGGCCGCGGCCGTGCGGTTGACCGGAAGGTCGTTCGGCCCCACCCCCTGCTTGCGCGGGCCGAAGACGTTGCTGCCGTCGAGCACACGGAACGATTGCCCGGCGGTGAGCGCGACGACCGCGGCGCTCATCACGCCGACGACGGCGAGGAAGCCGCGGCGGCTGGTGCGCGGCTCGGCCGCCGGGGTCTTGTCGATCCAGGCGAAGACGCGCCCGGTCACACCCTCGACCCGGTCGACCGTGTTCTTGACGGGCGAGGAGGTGAGCGGGTTGCGGCGGCCGTCGCTCGCAGCACCGCCCGCGTTCGCTGAGCCTGTCGAGGCGCCCGCGCCCTCTCGCTGGGGCGCTTCGACAGGCTCAGCGAGCGGGGCGGACTCGTCGAGCGCGACCGAGTCGCGCTTCCGCCAGTGCTTCGCGATCACGTCGAGCTTCACCGCGATGTGGATCGCCAGCGACCCGATGATCACGAACGACAGCGCGTAGTGCGTCTGGCGGAACGGGAAGGGGAACAGCGCGTACCACTGGTAGGTGTTGAGCAGCCCGGTGACGATCTGCACGATCGACGCCGAGACGAACAGGGCGATCGACGCGCGCTCGAGCAGGTGCGGGAACGACTTCACCGACGGGGTCTGGAACAGCTGCGGGAACACGATGTACAGCTTCGCGAGCAGCAGGGGGAAGCAGAGGATCCCCGCGGTGATGTGCACGCCCTGCGTCAGCTGGTAGAGGAACACGGGCCGGGTGGTGAACACCATCCACGGCAGCGGGTCCTGCAGGAAGTGGCTGTAGATGCCGGTGCCGAAGCAGAGCAGGAAGGCGATGGCGAGCAGCCGCCCGATCACCACGGCCATGCGCGGGGTGCGCGACGGTTGTGCCAGCGACCGTCTCAGGCCGTTCAGCAGGGTCTGCACCGTGTCCAGAATCATGGCAGCGCTTTCGGTAGGTTCACACTCGCGGGATTGAGCTGCCTATACTTCGGAGCCGACCCCCGATCCGACAGGCCTCCCGGTCCGACAGGTCCCGATCAGACAGGATAGTGCAATGCGAACCGCGCTCACCTCAGTACTGCTCCTGGCGAGCGCTGTGGCGACCGCGCTCTCCATCACACTCCTCCCCTACTACGACACCAAGGGCGGGCCGACCGAGCCGCTGGTCTGGGTGACCGCGCTGCTGTGGGTGCTCTTCGCCGCCTCGGTACTGGCCCTGCGCGGGGTGCGTGGGCGCGCATCCGTTGTCCTGGTGCTCGTCGGCTCGCTGGCGATCGGCGGCGCCGCGATGGCAGGACCGCCCAACACCAGCACCGACTCCGCCCGCTACGCGTGGGACGGCATCGTGCAGAACGCCGGCATCTCGCCCTACAGCTACGTGCCCTCCGACCCCGCGCTGTCGGAGCTGCGCACCGACTGGCTGTTCCCGGCCCCGCAGACGGGGGCGGACGGGGAGTTCGAGTGCACGGGCGAGCGGATCATGACGGTGGCCGAGCCGGGCACCGGCGACGTGGTCTGCACGGCGATCAACCGGGCCACCGTTCCGACCATCTATCCCCCGATGAGCGAGATCGCCTTCGCCGCGGTGCGGCTGTTCACCGGGCCGTCGCCGGAGTACTGGCCGATGCAGCTGCTCGGCCTGCTCTGCAGCCTCGGCATCACCGTGATCCTGCTGCGCGCGCTGATCAGCCGCGGACGCGACCCGCGCTGGGCGGCGCTCTGGGGCTGGAGCCCGCTGGTCGCGACCGAGGGCGTCACCAACTCGCACATCGACATCCTCAGCGCTCTGCTGCTGCTGGTCGCCACGCTGCTGGTGGCGAACGGACGGCGCTGGCTGGGCGGCATCGCGCTCGGCGCCTCGATCGCCACCAAGCTCATCCCGGTGATCGGCGCGCCCGCCCTGCTCGGCCGCCGCCCCTGGGCCGTCATCGCCGCATCGATCGGCGCCTTCCTGCTGCTCTACGTGCCCTACGTGGTCTCCGACGGGATCCAGGTGCTCGGCTACCTGCCCGGCTACCTCAGCGAGGAGGGCTACGAGACCGGCAGCCGGTTCATCATGCTGTCGCTGGTGGCGCCGGGCGCCGCGTCCACCGTGCTCGCCGCGGTACTGATCGCCGCCGTCGGACTGCTCGTCTGGTGGAAGTCCGACCCGGCCGACCCGTGGCTGGGCCAGCTCGTGATGATCGGCACGGTGCTGCTGATCGTGACGCCGCGCTACCCCTGGTACGCCCTGCTGCTGGTCCCGATGATCGCCATGACCGGCCGCTGGGAGTGGCTGGCCGTGCCGCTCGCGCTCACCGAGCGCCTGCTGATCCCCTCGGTCGACCTGGCCAGGGTGGCCGTGGCCGTGGCGGTCGTCGTCATCGTCGCGATGTCGGTCAAACGGGCCGGCTGGGTGATCATCGACCGCGCGGACAAGCCCAAACGGATGCCCGAACCGGGCAAACAGGCGGATCTCGCCACCCGAAAGTAACAGAACCGTAACGGCAGCAAACCCTTTCGACGAGGGAACCGAACTCTCATCACAACCGAAAGTTCGCTTCGATCAAAGGATCTCCCCATGCGTAAGTTCTACAAGGCAGCACTCAGCGTCGCGTCCGCCACGCTCCTCGTCGGCGGCCTCGCGGCCTGCTCCACCCCGGCCGAGACCGACTCCGGCTCCACCGACGACACCAGCTCCTCCGAGCCGGCCGCCGACCCCGAGCCCCTCGCCTCGATCCCCGCCCTCGACGGCGTGGACACCCAGGTCGTCCTCGACGCCGGCTTCCTGGAGGCCATCACCGGCCTCGGCCTCACCCCCGGCGTGACCGGCGGCGCGACCCTCGACGCCGCGACCGGCACCCTCGCCTTCCCGATCACCGGCGGCAACGTGGACTACTACGACCCCCAGGAGGACTACCGTCCCTACGTGCAGGGCGAGATCGACCACGCCGGCTCCGGCATCACCCTGACCGCCGGCGACATCGTCGTCGGACTGTCGGACTTCGTCATCGACCCGGGCACCTCGCGCCTGACCGGAACGGTCACCGCCAACGGTGAAGAGGTCGGCACCGACATCTACATCTTCAACCTCGACGGCTCGACCCTGAACCCGCTCGAGACCGACGCCGACGGCAACGCCGTGCTGGAGGGCACCACCGTGCTGATCAGCCCGGACGCCGCCACCCTGCTCAACGACACCTTCGGCACGGACGCCGTCACCGACGAGCTCGTCGTCGGCATCGCGAAGATCACCGCTAAGGCAGCCGCGTAACAGCTGTTACAGCTACACGAAGGCCCGTCCCGCATCGCGGGGCGGGCCTTCGTGCGTGCGGGGGCTCTGCGGGCCGGCCGCGCGTTCCGCTATGTCAATGTGCGCTGAGTCAGCGCAGGTCGACATAGCGAAATCGCACAGGCGCCGCCCGAAGGGCGCACCGCGGTAGTCAGGTCGTCCGCCGCGCTCAGCGCGGCAGCGAGCCGAGCAGCGCCAGCACCGAGCGGGCGGAGCGCTCCGCGGCGTCGTCGACGTGGGTGCGGAAGTCGTCGGCCGCCACCGGGCCGCAGAGGTCGGAGATCCCACGCACGGAGACGAAGGGGCGGCCGTGCACGTAGGCGGTCTGCGCGATCGCGACCGACTCCATGTCGGTGGCGAGCACCCCGGGCATCGCCTCCCGGATCGCCAATGCGCGCGAGACGGTGACGAAGGCGTAGCTGGAGCCGAGCAGTCCGACGTGCACGCTCGACGGCGCGAGATCCGTGGCGTGGCCGGACGAGGCCAGCGCCTCGATGGCGGAGTCGTCGCCGAGATACGTGGCGGGCATTCTCGGGACCTGGCCGAGCACGTATCCGAAGGCGCGCGCATCCGCATCGAGGTTGATGTACTCGCCGCCGACCACCACGTCGCCCACGCGGATGGTGTCGGAGACGCCGCCCGCGGTGCCCGCGCTGATCAGCAGCGAGCCGGTGGAGCCCGGCTCCGGCTGCGTCGCGAGGATGGCCGATGTGGTCGCGCCGGCGGCGTTGACCAGTCCGATGCCCGTGCGCACCAGCAGCACCTGCCGGCCGTCGAGCTCGATGGTGCGCTGCACGGCCAGGCCCACGGTGACGGGGTCGCCGACGGAGGTCGCTCGGTCGAGGAAGGGCTGCTCCTCGTCGGGCATGGCTACGAGGATCACCGCGCTAGGCATATTCACGCCGAGCAGTCTACGTGCGGTCCCCGTGCCGCTCAGCGGATGCCCTTCCAGGCCCGCCGCTCCAGCGCCCGGTCGTCGCGGGTCGTCTCGCTCACCATCCCGAAGCGCATGGCGATGCGCCCGGGCGAGGTGTAGCGGATCCAGCCGGGGTCGCCGGTACGCGCGAAGCGCACCCAGGCCGCGTGCACGGTGTCGGCGAGCGACTGCGGGGCGGAGCCGCCGGTCATCCCCGCCCAGTCGGGAGCGTCGAGGTTGTCGAACACGAAGGGCAGCTCGACCCCGTGGCAGGCGCCGAGGGCGCCGTCGAAGGCGGGGGTGGCCCAGTCGAACTCGTAGACGTAGGCGTGCGGGTGGGCCTCGGCGAGGCGCACCGCCGGGATCCGGTAGAGGTAGTCGGTGAGGATGCTCACGAGCACGGCCCCGGGCCTCGCGCCGCGCATACCGCGCGAGTAGGTGCGCACCCCGGCCACGGGCAGCCGCGCCTGGCGGGCGGCGAGGAAGACCTGCCACTTCGGCATGGCGGAGATCCGGTTGCCCGGGGTGAGCAGCAGCCCCGCCTCCTCGGTGTTGTTGCCGATCAGGAGCTCGATGTCTGCGCTCGCGCCGGCGACGACCGCCGCGATCGGGCTGCACGCCAGCACGCTGCCGTCGACGACCGGCAGGAAGGGGAGACCCTTCTCGGCGACGTCGCCCCAGAGGGCCGCTTTGGGCGTCGCGGCGACCTCGCGCCCGAGCTGCGCCTGCGCGTCGAGCAGGCGGTCGACGGGGACCGCGGCTACGGCCTCCCTGGTGGGCTCGACGCCGAGGATCTCGGCGAGGCGCGTGCCCACGAGGCGGGCCGACCCCGCGCTGATCGAGTGGTGGCCGGCCCCGGACTCCGCGATGGCGCGGTGGAACAGACCCTCGGCGGCCGGCATCGCGAGCAGGGTGGCGACGCTCATGCCGCCCGCGGACTCGCCGAAGATGGTTACCGTCTCCGGGTCGCCCCCGAAGGCGGCGATGTTGTCGCGCACCCATTCGAGCGCGGCGACCTGGTCGAGCACGCCCAGGTTGGGGGTCCCCTCGCCGAACCAGAGGAAGCCGTCGGCGCCGAGGCGGTAGTTGATGGTGACGAGCACGATGCCGTCGCGGGCGAAAGCGCCGCCGTCGTAGCCCTCGACGCTGCCCGAGCCGGAGGTGAAGGACCCGCCGTGGATGAACACCATCACCGGCGCGGAGCCGGAGGGGTCGGCGGTCCACACGTTGAGGTTCAGGTAGTCGTCTCCGGGGCGCATCACGTCGGGCACGATCGCCGAGAGCACGCCGGTCGACAGGAGGTGCGGCGCGGTGGGCCCGTACTCGGTGGCGTCGCGCACGCCCGCCCAGGCCGCGGGCGGCTGCGGGGGCTGGAAGCGCAGGGCGCCCACCGGGGGAGCGGCGAAGGGGATGCCGCGGAAGGAGTGCACGCCGTCGTCGAGGCGGCCGGACAGGCCGCCGCCAGCGATGGTCACGATCATGGTTGCCCCCTCGGCATGAACCGGGTTCGTGTTCACCGGTCCAATCTAGAGCAGCGGCGGTCGTGAGACGGATTCGGGCATAATGGTCATAACGAAGGGGAGTAGTTCCCGACCCGTCCCGCTAGCCGGGGCGCGGAGGTACGTCGACATGCTGGTGGGTTCTCCCACCCGGTGTACCACCCGGTTCCATCCGGGCGAACGAGACCTTCGGCATTGACCATGCCGAAGCGCGCCCATTTCGCTCTTTCGGTCTCATCCCCCGAAAGGCCGTCATGACCTTCCTGCCCCTCTTCCTCATCGCGCTCGGCGTCTCCGCCGACGCCTTCGCCGTGGCCCTCACCAAGGGGCTGCACATGCAGCGCTTCAACATCCGCCACGCGGTGATCATCGCCCTCACCTTCGGGCTGTTCCAGGCCGTGATGCCGCTGCTCGGCTGGCTGCTCGGCACGCAGTTCGCGCAGTACATCACCGACTTCGACCACTGGGTGGCCTTCGCGCTGCTCGCCCTGGTCGGCGGCAAGATGCTCTGGGAGGCCTTCACCTCCCACGAGGACACCGAGCGCGACTACGACAGGCTCGATGTGCGCCAGCTGCTCGTGCTCGCCCTCGCCACCAGCATCGACGCCCTCGCCGTGGGCATCACCTTCGCATTCATCGAGGTGTCGATCGGCTGGGCGGTCGCCCTGATCGGTGCGACGACCGCCGTGCTGGCCTTCGTCGGCGTCGTGGTGGGGCGCCGCGTGGGCGCGCGCTTCGGCAAGCCGGCCGAGATCGCCGGCGGTGTCGTGCTCATCCTGATCGGAACCCGCATCCTGCTCGACCACCTCGGCATCTGGTGAGCCCCTGCCGAACGCCTGCCGGATGCCTGCCGGATGCCTGCCGAATTCCTGCCGAATGAAGGAGAATTCGCCCGCGTACCCGATCTGGCGAGCAAACCGGAACGGAATCGGCGATTTCTCCTTCATTCGGCAGCCGGCGACCGCGTTGACAGGCTCGAGACGCGGTCGGTAGGCTCCGACGAATGTCTCTCAGCGCGGCCGGCAGCGGTCACCCCGTGTCCCCGTCCGGCGGTGTGCTCGTCGTCGGCGAGGCCCTGATCGACGTCGTCACCCGCGCCGGCACGTCGCAGGCGCACCCCGGCGGAAGCCCGCTCAACGTCGCGGTCGGCCTCGCCCGCCTCGGCCTGCCTGCCCTGCTGCACACGGCCATCGGCGTCGACGACTACGGGGACCTCATCCGCTCGCATCTCGACGCGAGCACCGTGCGTCTCAGCGACGACTCAACAACGGATGCGCCGACCTCCGTCGCCGAGGCGGTGATCGACGAGCGCGGCGCGGCCGAGTACGCGTTCCAGATCGAGTGGGACCCGCGCCCCCTGGCGCCCGGCGACGGTTTCGCCGTGGTGCACACCGGATCGATCGCCACCGTGCTGGCGCCCGGCCGCGACGCAGTGCGCGGGATCGTCGAGGCGCTGCGCCCGACGGCCACGGTCAGCTTCGACCCGAACATCCGCCCGAAGCTGTCGGGCACCCGCGAGCAGGCGCTGCGGCTGGTGCTCGACCTCGTGCGCCTCGCCGACGTGGTGAAGGCCAGCGACGAGGACGTCGAGTGGCTCTACCCCGGCCGCGACCTTGGCGAGGTGGCGGCCGAGTGGCGCGCGCTCGGCCCGTCGATCGTGATCGTGACCCGCGGCGGCGAGGGCGCCCTCGCCGTGACCCGCACCGACCGCGTCGATGTGCCCGCCCCGGAGACCGTGCTGGTCGACACCGTCGGCGCCGGCGACTCCTTCATGGCGGCGACGATCGCGGCCCTCGACGCCCGTGCACTCACCGGCGCCGTCCGCCGGGACGCGCTGGCCGCGATCGACCGGGCGACCCTCGTGGAGGTGGTCGAGTTCGCGGCGCGCTGCGCGGCCGTCACGGTGAGCAGGGCCGGGGCCAACCCGCCCTGGGCGCACGAGGTGGCCGCAGCTGCCGAATGAAGGAGAATCCTCGTCGGCGCGCCGGTTCGCGCGGCCGGATCGGGCGTGCCGCCGAAATCTCCTTCATTCGGCAGTTCAGCCGAGGAGGAAGGCGTAGGCCAGCGAGCCCACGAAGCACGCGACGCCGATCGCGCCGAACAGCACCGAGAGCAGGGTGAGGATCCGCTCGGCGTGCCCCTTGCGGCCGAAGCGCATGCGGTAGGGCGCGCGGTGGCAGTAGTACACCGCCACGTCGTCGTCGATCCCGACGTCGCGCCCCTCGTGCTCGTCGAGCACCCGCGAGTGCAGCGAGCCGTCGAGGGTCATCCAGCGCGCCTCGACCGGGTCGGTGCCCGGGATGATCACGGCGGAGGTCGCCACCCACGGCCCGTCGACCGCGCGCATCACAATCAGCAGCAGGAAGCAGAGCAGGCCGATGCCCAGGCCGATCCACGTGAAGGTCTCGAGCAGGATAGCCACGGCCTCTTCACTAGTCACCCGCCCATGCTATCCGGCGGATATCACCGCGGGTGTCGTGCGGTAGGAGGAGTAGACCACGCCGTTGTCGAAGCGGCGCTGGTCGATCAGCTCGAGCGCGAGGGAGACGTCGTCGGGAAGAAAGCGGATGCCGCCGCCCACGACGACCGGGCTCACGAAGAGCTGGATCTCGTCCACGAGTCCGGCCCGCAGGGCGTGGGCCGCGAGCGTGGGCCCGCCGATCGAGACCAGGCCGACGCTCTCGTCCTTGAGCCGCCGCACCGCCTCGACGTCGAACTCCCGCTCGAGGCGGGTGCGCCCACTCGACACCGACGCGAGCGTCGAGGAATAGACGACCTTGTCGGAGCCCCGCCAGACGGTGGCGTAGTCGGCGATCTCGGCCGGCGCATCCGCTGTGTCCATCGTCTCCCAGGCCAGCATCACCTCGTACAGCCGGCGGCCGTACAGGTGCGTGCCGACCGGGCGCTCGAGCTCGTTGACGAAGGCGTGCACCTGCTCGTCGGGCATCGCCCAGTCGAAGCTGCCCGACGCGTCCACGACGTAGCCGTCGAGCGACACGAGTCCGGTGTAGACGAGGCTGCCCACGATTGCGCCTACTTTCGTTTCTTGCGACCAACCGCTCGCTGGGGAGCGGCCACGGGCGCCGGGACGTCCCAGGTCTTGATGATCGCCCAGGCCACCGCGGCGATCGGAACCGAGAGCACTGCCCCGACGATGCCCCCGAGGATAGTGCCGGCCGTGAGGGCGAGCAAGATCACCAGCGGATGCAGCTTCAGCGACTGCGCCATCACCACGGGCTGCAGGAAGTTGCCCTCCAGCTGGTTGACGGCGACCACGATGATGATCACGATGAGCGCGGCGCCCGGGCCGAGGGAGACGAGAGCCACGAGGGCGGCGAGGATGCCGGCCACGGTGGCACCGATCAGCGGGATGAAGGCGGAGAGGAACACGACCACGGCGAGCGGCAGGGCGAGCGGCACACGCAGGATGGCGAGCCCGATGCCGATCGCGACGGCGTCGACGAGCGCGACCGTGGCGGTTCCGCGCACGTAGCCGCCGAGGGTGCGTACCGCGGTGATGCCGATGCGCTGGCCGCGGGCGAGCACGTGGCCGTGGAAGGGGCGCAGGAAGAACGCCCAGATGCGGTCGCCGTCCTTGAGGAAGAAGAACAGGATCACGATCGCGAGCACGGCGCCGGTGATGATCTCGCCCGCCACGGTGACGCCGGCGAGGGCGCCGGTGCCGAACTGGCTGCTGGTGAGGAAGTCGAGAACGGTCTCGCGCACGTTGTCGATCTGCGCCTGGTCGACCGGGATCGGGCCGTTCTCCACGAACTCGAAGAGCTGGTCGATGCCGTCGGTGGCCGAGGAGGCGAGCTCCTCCCACTGGCCGCGCACGGCGACGACGATGAGGGTGATGATGCCGCCGAACACCACGATCGCGCTGATCAGCGTGATCCAGGTGGCGATGATCGCCGACATGCCCTTCCGGCGCAGGAAGCCGATGACGGGGCTGGCCGCGGCCGCGAGGATCAGCGCGATCAGGATCGGGATCACCACGAGCTTCAGCTGCGTCAGCGCGAACACCGCGACCGACGCGAGCACCAGCACGAGCAGGATCTGCCCGCTGCGGATCCCGAGCACGCCGAGCCGGTCGGTGAACATCTCGCGAACGTGGGGGCGGGGGGTGATCTCGTCGGGCATGCCCTCACCCTAGGCGAACGGCGGATGCGCGGTTCGGCCTTGCGAGATCCGCGCCCGTCATGCAAATGGTGAATCAGCGTCGGTCGCCGGGTGTTTACACGCCGTCCACATCGCTTTCCTAGCGTGGCCGGGCTGCCGCACCGCACCTGTTGCGCAGACATTTTGCGCCCTACGAGGGCGAAGATCTGGAGATACACAGTGATTGACTCGACAGGCCTGGCGACCGCCACGCCGAGACGCGCCCGCAACGCGATCGCCGCGCTCGGCGTCGTCGCCATCCTCGCCGGCACCGCCACGGCCTCCGCGCCGGCCGCCGACGCGGCCGACCTTCCGGCCACCGTCATCGACTCCGCGAGCACCGTGTGGAGCTACTCGGACAACGACACCGACCCCGCGGCCGGCAACGCCGACCGCCTGGTCTGGACGAGGCCCGCGTTCGACGACTCCACCTGGAAGAGCGCCGCCGGCAGCTTCGGCGCGAAGGGCGGCAAGCTCGCCGCTGTGGGACCCCACACCCCGAAGACGCTGCTCACGCAATACAAGGCCGGCACCGTCAAGGACGATGTGCGCACCTTCCACTTCCGCTCGGACTTCACCCTGACGGCAGCGCAGATCGCCGACATCGGCACCCTCGAGGGCAGCATCGTCTACGACGACGCCGTCCAGATCTTCGTCAACGGCACGCAGGTCGCCGGTTTCGTCGATGACAAGGTCGTCGCCGCACCCGCAGCCGAGAAGAACCTGATGTACGCGGGTGCCAGCGGGGGCGACCCCGCCTCCTCCGCCTTCAGCGTGCCCGCATCCGCTCTCGTCGCCGGTGAGAACACCGTGGCCGTGGCGCTCTACCAGGACCGCATCGACAGCTCGGACATCTACTTCGACATGAAGTCGCTCGCGCCGGTCGTGAAGACCGTTCCGCCGACGACCGCCACGCTCTCCGACCTGATCCTCACGGTCGGCGCGGACGAGACCTCGCGCGCCATCACCTGGTACTCGAACATCGACACCGCGCAGGTGGCGCAGTTCGCGCCCACCTCGGCCGTCGTCGGCGGCGTCTTCCCGGCCTCGGCCGTGAGCGTGGCGGCCACCGGTGCCGTCACCACCAGCGGCGAGTACAACCGCAAGGCGGTCATGGGCGGGCTCGCGGAGAACACCGCGTACTCGTACCGTGTCGGCAATGCGACCAGCGGCTGGTCGGCCACGGAGACCTTCCGCACGCACGACTTCGACGGCGACTACAACTTCCTGTTCTTCGGCGACCCGCAGATCGGCGCCTCCGGAGACGTCGCGCGCGACCAGGCCGGCTGGACCGACACCCTGCGTGTCGCCGAGCAGACCTACCCCGACGCGGAGATGCTGTTCTCCGCGGGCGACCAGGTCGAGTCCGCCGGCAGCGAGGCGCAGTACGCCGCGTACCTGGCCCCCGAGCAGATCACCTCGATCCCGACCGCGCCGGTCATCGGCAACCACGACGTCGGATCCAAGGCCTACGAGCAGCACTACAGCGTGCCGAACAACGACGCCACCTCGGGTGCCGGCAGCGCCACCTCCTCGGGCGGCGACTACTGGTACATCTACAAGGACGTGCTGTTCGTCGTGCTCAACTCGAACAACGGAGACACCGCCTCGCACAACGCGTTCATGACGCGCGTCGTCGCCGAGCAGGGTGCGAACGTGAAGTGGAAGGTGCTGGCGTTCCACCACTCGATCTACTCGGTCGCCTCGCACACCAACGACACGCAGATCATCGCGCTGCGCAACGCCCTGCCGACCATGATCTCGAACCTCGACTTCGACCTCGTTCTGCAGGGGCACGACCACAGCTACACCCGCAGCTACCTGATCAAGGACGGCGTGGTCGCGAACGCGGCCGAGCAGCAGGCCGCCCCGGTAGTCGAGGCGAAGGACGGCGAAGTGCTCTACGTCACCGCCAACTCCGCCAGCGGATCGAAGTACTACGCGGTCAAGGCGCCGAACGCGCCCTTCGCATCGGTGATCAACCAGGAGAACGTGCGCAACTACTCGAACATCGACGTCACGGACGACTCCATCACCGTGACCACGCTGCGCAGCCAGGCCTACCAGGACAAGGTCGTCAACACGGTCGTCGACAAGGTCACGCTCGAGCGTGCCGATGCCGTCGCCCCCGTGCTCTCCGTCCCGGCCGACTCGACCATCGCGACGGGCGCGGCGTTCAACCCGCTCGCCGGTGTGACGGCGGTCGACGCTGTCGACGGCGAGATCACCTCCAAGGTGACCGTCACCGGAACCGTGGACACCGCGACCGCCGGCGTCTACACGCTGGCCTACTCGGTAGCGGATGCCGCGGGCAACACCGTCTCCGCCACGCGCACCGTCACGGTGCTCGCCGCTCTCGTGCAGGTCACCGCGCCGAGCATCTCCGGCGCGGCCCGCGTCGGATCCACGCTGACCGCAGACGACGGCACCTTCGCGCCGGAGGCCACCGCGTCGGTGTTCCAGTGGCTGCGCAACGGACAGCCGATCGACGGCGCGACCGCGGCGAACTACACGATCGTCGCCGCGGACGCCGGAACCGCCCTGTCGGTGCGGGTGACCGGGTCGCGTCTCGGATCAGCGGATGGCGTCGCCACCAGCGCGGCGGTGAATGTCGCGGCTCTCGTCGCGGCACCCGCGGCCCCCGCAACGCCTGCCGCATCGCCGATCGCCGCCGTGCTGGCGTCGACCGGCGTCGAGGTCTCGGGCATCGTCGGCTTCGCCGCCGTGCTGCTGGCCCTCGGTGCCGCGCTCTTCGCAGCCCGTCGCGTGCAGCTGTCCCGCCGCGACTAGCGTCGAGTCCGCCCATCGGGCCGGGTCCGGGGAATTCCCCGGGCCCGGCCCATCACCCGTTCCGCTCGCCCGTTCCGCTCGCCCGTTCCCTACACCCGCTTTCCTCGCCCCTTCCTTTCACCCGTGACAAGAATCCCCATGAGACTCAGAACACTGCTGCTGCCCGCGGCCATCGCCCTCGTCGCCGTCACCTCGGGCTGTACGGCGCCCACCGCACCGGCCGAGGTGGCGGCGCTCACCCCGCCGTCCGAGCGGCCGGCCCCACCCGGCCCAGTGCCCGGCAGCACCTCCACGCCGCATCCCGGATCCTGGGACGCGATCGAGCTGCCCGAGGGCCTGACGATCGCGGTCGTCACGACGGGCGACGACGCTGAAAGCGCGGAGGCCGTCGTCGCGATCCGGGCCTTCGCCGCCGAGCACGCCGCCGAGGTCGCCGTCTCGAGCGGCCCCGACCTCGAGCCGCTCCTCGCCGCCGCGGCGCTCGCCGCGCCCTCGGTGGTCGTGACGATCGGCCCGACCCAGCTCGATGCGATCGACCGTGTCTCGGCGACCAACGCCGCCCAGCCGTTCCTGCTCGTCGGCGCCCAGCTGCCCGAGCCGACATCCAACGTCGCCGCAGTGATCTGGCCTGGAGCGAGCTCGCGCGACACGGACTACGGCCAGGCGTCCGCATTCGCGAGCCACGCGGCATCCGCTCTGGCCGTCGGCCTCTCGGCCGTCGTCGAGGAGCGCACCGGCACGGTCTTCGACCTCGGCGCCTGAGCGGCGGCATGCGCGGCGCGGCCGCGCGGCGGAGGGTGCGCGCAGGCGCGGGGCGTGCGCGCGGGCCGCGCGACCGCCACGCCGGGGTGTGCGCGCAGGCCGCGCGACCGCCGCGCCGAGGTGTGCGCGCAGGCGCGGGGCGAGCGCGGCCGGTCGCGCGGGCGCGCACGCCCCGTACGGCCGCGCACGGTCGGCGAGCCCGGGTGCCGGCAGGCCCGCCCGGGCGCCCGGCTCAGTCCGCGGAGTCCGCCTTGCGCTGGGCGGCGTCCATGGCCTCGGCGTGGGTGGTCTTGCCCTCCTCGACGAGGTCGTCGTTGTCGGTGATCACGCCGACGGCCTCGACGAGCCGGCCGCCGATGGAGCGGGCCGCATCCGCTGCTGTCAGAGGCGTGTCGCGGTCCGCGTCCTCCGAGACCTCGGCCACGTGCAGCTCGGCGCCCTCGTCGCCGTCGACGATGCTCTGCCGCGCGTGCTCGACGCAGAGCCGGGCCACCTCCGCGGCGTGCGCGTACATCACCGAGTGCGCGGCGCCGGGCATCTCCCACAGCCGCGAGGAGGGGAGCAGCTCGCCCATGCGCTTCACCCAGTCGCGCGGGGCGACGCCGTCGAACTCGCCGCGGATCACGAGGGTGTGCGCGGTGATCTTCGGCAGAGCGTTTTCGATGCGGTACGTCATCATCTGCGGCAGCACCCGCGAGAACCACTTGACTCCGCAGAACAGGTAGGCGCTCACGGCGAGCACCTTCACCGTTCCCGGCTCGTGGGCCGCCGCCCGCAGGAAGTGCTTCGCCTGGGTGAGCAGCTTGCGCTCCGCGGGGTTCACGACCGGGCCGATGAGCACGATGCTCGAGAGGTCGTCGCGGCGGGAGGCGAGGTCGGCCACGACCTGGCTGCCCATCGAGTGGCCCACCACGATCGGGTCGTCGAGGCCGAGCTCGTCGATCACCCGGCCGACGAGGTCGGCATAGTGGCGGATGCTCATGGCCGAGTCGGGATGAGGGACGCCGCCGAATCCGGGCAGGTCGAGCGCGTACACCGGGCCGAACTCGTTCAGGTTGGGGGCGAGGCGCTCGAAGTAGGTGGACGAGACGCCGATGCCGGGGATCAGCACGAACGGCCGTTCGCCGGTGGCGCCGATGGAGTTGACGCGCACGTACACCTCGCCGGCGTAGACGCGCTGCACCTCGACGTCGGTCTTCGCCCGGCGAGGGTGTCGTTCGTGCGCCATCCGTCTACGGTAGCGGAGGTCGGTGCGGGAGGCGCGGGTGCGGGCGCCCTGTCCGGACTGGCGATCGCAGGTGTGTGCGCCCGGTCGGGACTGCTGCGCGTGCCCGCCGGGGCGCAGTGGTCCCGGGTGGCAGCAGACTCGGGCCGAGCGCCGAGCGCCGAGCGCCGAGCGCCGCGGCCGGCGGGTGGCGTGCGGCGGCGGTCCGCCGGGTTCCGTCCGCGGTCAGTTGCCGAGGTCGAGGCGCGCGTCGTCGTCCACGCTGAGCACGCCGCCGGCGTAGGAGACCGCGCGCAGGTCGGGCACCACGGCGTCGGCGCCGAAGCCGAGCGCGGCCGTGCCGATGCCCACGATCCTGCCGATACCGGCGGCGAGGGCGGACTGGATGCCGGCCGGGGCGTCTTCGAACACGGTGCAGTCGGCGGGCTCCAGGCTGAGCGCTGCGGCGCCGCGCAGGTAGGGCTCGGGGTGCGGCTTGCCGGCGGAGACGTCGTCGGCGGTGACCAGCAGCGCGGGGAAGCGCAGGCCCGCCGCGGTGATGCGCGCGCTCGCGAGCGGGCGCAGCGCCGAGGTGACGACGGCCCATGATCCGCCGCTCAGGGACGCCAGCAGGTCGACGGCGCCGGGCATCGCCAGCACCTGCGCCGCGGTGCGGAGCTCGGCGGCGACGAGTGCGCTTTCCGCCTGCGGGAACACCTCGGGGGCCACGAGCGCGGCGACGGAGTCGCCCATCCGCTTGCCGTGCACGATGTCCCGGTGGAAGTCGAACGACGGCGCCCAGGTGCGCGCCCAGTCGTTCCAGGCGAGGGCCGCGGAGTCGTGCGAGTCGGCGAGCACGCCGTCGCAGTCGAAGAGGAGGCCGCGGGTGGGGAAGTCGGTCATGCCGTCAACGGTACGCGGCGCCGGCCGTCGCCGCCCGGCGCTGCGCTCTCGGCCGCGTTGCGCCGCTCGCCGCGCTCGCCGCTTTCGCCTCGCGAGCCGTTCCCGGTCGATCGACGCCGCCGCGGCAGCCTCGATCGACCGGAACCGGGTCGGAAGCCGCTACTCGTTGCCGATCTTCTTGTCCGCTGCGTCGCGAGCGCCGTCGATCTTCTCGTCGTGCTTGCCGCCGGTGGCCTTCTTGGCCGCGTTGGCGACGCCCTCGAGCAGCTTGTCGCTCGCGTTCTCGGCCTTCTCGCTCTTCAGGGCGTTCTTCACCGAGTCGGACTCCAGGAAGGCCTGCGCCTTCTTCGTGATGTCGTTCAGTCCAGCCATGTCGAACTCCTTCGTTGGTGGGGCGGTTTCTCTGCCGAAAACGCTACACCGCCACGGCCGGACGTGGTCGGGACGACCGCCCCTCGCGGCACCGCCGCCGCGGCGCTACGCTGCTGGCCATGGCCGGCGCTCCCCATCCCCAGGTGATCGACCCGCGGCATCCGCTCGTCGACAAGGTGCGGGCGATCTGCCTCGCCTATCCGGAGGCCGTGGAGGTCGAGGCCTGGGGGCGCCCGACCTTCCGCGCGGGCAGGAAGATCTTCGTGATGGTCTCGGCCAGCATGGACCGTCCATTCACCATCGTCTTCAAGCCCGAAGCGGATGAGCGGCTCGCCTATCTCGCGGACGGCCGGTTCTACAGTCCGCCCTACTGGGGGCCCGGCGGATGGCTCGCGACGGCGATCGACGGACCCGGCGTGGACTGGGCGGAGCTCGCCGAGATCATCGACACCTCGTACCGGCAGGTGGCGCTGGTGCGCCAGATTCGGTCTTTGGACAATTGAAGGCCAAAGCACTGGTATAGTCTTCGAGTTGGCATTTTCGCCCAGAGCGAGAATGAGAAACATGCGCCCGTAGCTCAGCGGATAGAGCAATTGACTACGGATCAATAGGCCGGGGGTTCAAATCCCTCCGGGCGCACCACTGGAAGCCCCGCATTCGTGCGGGGCTTTCGTCGTTAAGAGCGCGGGCCGGCGGCGCTGTCAGACTCCGCGCGCGCGAGCCCGCCGGATTACGCTGGCAGTGCCACCGACCGAAGGATCCGCCATGACCTCCCACCACGAGCACATCCCCGCCCCCGACGAGCCCACCGTCCCCGAGCTCGAGGAGGACCAGACCGTCGCCCCGCGTCCGGAGGAGGACATCGCCGACGCCCTGCGCGCCGAGCCCGACGTCGCGGACCACAGCGAGCAGTAGCTCCGCAGGTACTCGCAGAGCCTCTCTCCGCGGAGGATCCCGGCGTAAGGTCGCCCCATGGACTCCCGTAACGACATCCGCGAATTCCTGACCTCGCGCCGGGCGAAGATCACGCCCGAGCAGGCGAAGCTGCCCGCCTACGGCGGCAACCGCCGCGTGGCCGGCCTGCGCCGCGAGGAGGTCGCGATGCTCGCCGGGGTGAGCGTCGACTACTACACGAAGCTCGAGCGCGGCAATTTCGGGTCCGTATCCGAGGGGGTGCTCGAGGCCCTCGTGCGCGCCCTCCAGCTCGACGAGCCCGAGCGCGAGCACCTCTTCCACCTGGCCAACGCCACGGCCACGATCCGGCCGGGCGGTCACCGCGAGGCCTCGCAGCAGGTGCGGCAGTCGGTGCAGCGGGTCGTCGACTCATTAGCGGATGCGCCGGCCTTCGTGCGCAACAATCGACGCGACCTGCTCGCCAGCAACGCCCTCGGCCGCGCGCTCTACTCGCCGATCTACGAGTCGGTGGCGCCGGGGGAGCCGGTCAACACGGTGCGCTTCCTGTTCCACGACCCGAAGGCGCGCGTCTTCTTCCGCGACTGGAACAAGGCCGCCGCCGACGTCGTCGCGAACCTGCGCACCGAGGTCGGGCGCGACCCGCACGACCGCCTGCTGAAGGAGCTGGTCGGCGACCTGCTCGCCGGCGGCTCGGAGTTCTCGGCGCTCTGGGCGTCCCACGACGTGCGCTACCACGACACCGGTTTCAAGTCGCTGCACCACCCGGAGATCGGCGACGTCGACCTCACCTTCGAGACGATGGACCTCCCCGCCGACCCCGGCCAGGCCCTGATCGTCTACGGCACCGAGCCGGCCTCGCCGTCGGAGGCCTCGCTGCGCCTGCTCTCCAGCCTGGCGGCGACGACCGCCGCGGAGGCCCGCGCCGACGCGAACTGAGGGAGGCACTGCCAGTACCCCGATAGACAGGGACTCCTGACCTCGGCCCGGGAGGCGTTGACTGGAGTCATGAGAGCAACACTGATGTACGGCGCCGGCGATGTCCGCGTCGAGACAGTCCCCAACCCCGTCATCCAGGAGCCGACCGACGCGATCGTGCGCATCGTCGCCGGCTGCATCTGCGGCAGCGACCTCTGGCCCTTCGCCTCGAAAAAGGCCAGCGAGCACGGCGCCCGCATGGGGCACGAGTTCGTCGGTGTCGTCGAGGAGCTCGGGTCCGCGACATCCGGTCTCAGCGTCGGCGACTTCGTCATCGCGCCCTTCGTCGCCTCCGACGGCACCTGCGACTTCTGCCGCGAGGGCCTGCAGACCTCCTGCCGCCACGGCGGCCACTGGGGCGGTACGGAGGACGGCGGCCAGGGCGAGTTCGCCCGCGTTCCGCAGGCCGCCGGAACCCTCGTCGTCGTGCCCGCCGGCTTCGACGAGAAGCTCATCCCCTCGCTGCTCAGCCTGTCCGACGTGATGTCGACCGGCTACCACGCGGCCACGAAGGCGCGCATCGAGCCCGGCCAGACCGTCACCGTGATCGGCGACGGGGCGGTCGGACTCTCCGCCGTGCTCTCCGCCCGGCTGATGGGCGCATCGCGCATCATCCTGATGGGCCGCCACGAGGCGCGCACCGACCTCGGCCGCGAGTTCGGGGCGACCGACGTCGTCGCCGAGCGCGGCGAGGAGGGCATCGCCCGCGTCAAGGAGCTCACCGGCGGCGACGGCACCCACGTGGTGCTCGAGGCCGTCGGCCTGCTCTCCGCGATGGAGACGGCGATCGGCGTCGTGCGCGACGGCGGCACCATCAGCCGCGTCGGCGCCCCGCAGTTCGGCGAGGTTCCGCTCGGCTTCCCCGAGTTCATGCGCAACATCACGCTGACCGGCGGCGTCGCCCCGGCCCGCGCCTACATCGACGAGCTGCTGCCCCTCGTGCTCGACGGCACGATCGACCCCGGCCGTGTCTTCGACCGCACCATCGACCTCGACGGCGTGCCAGCCGGCTACCAGGCCATGGCCGACCGCGAGGCCCTCAAAGTGCTCGTCCGCCCGTAATCGAAAGGACCACCATGCAGAACATCACCCTGAACAACGGCGTCATCATGCCGATCCTCGGACTCGGCGTCTTCCAGACGCCGCCGGAGGAGACGACGGATGCCGTGGCATCCGCTCTCGAGGCCGGCTACCGCCACATAGACACCGCCGCCGCGTACGGCAACGAGCGCGAGGTGGGCGAGGGCATCCGCCGCTCGGGCGTGCCCCGCGACGAGATCTTCATCGAGACCAAGGTCTGGGTCAGCGACTACGGCTACGAGGAGACGCTGCACGCCTTCGACAAGAGCGCGGGCAAGCTGGGCGTCGAGCAGATCGACCTGCTGATCCTGCACCAGGCGCTGCCCGGCGCGATCGACACGACCATCGGCGCCTACAGGGCGCTCGAGAAGCTGCTCGCCGACGGCAGGGTGCGCGCGATCGGCGTCAGCAACTTCATGGTCGAGCACCTCGCCGAGCTGCTCGCGCAGACCGAGGTCGTGCCGGCGGTCAACCAGATCGAACTGCACCCGTACTTCCAGCAGCCGGAGGTGCACGCCTTCGACACCGAGCACGGCATTCTCACCCAGGCGTGGTCGCCGATCGGCGGCATCACCTCCTACCGCGACTCCGAGAAGCGCAGCTTCGACGAGCCCGTCATCCTCGCCATCGGCGAGGCGTACGGCAAGTCGGCCGCCCAGGTGATGCTGCGCTGGCACATCCAGAAGGGCGTGCAGGTCATCCCGAAGTCCACCAGGGCGGAGCGGATCGCGGAGAACCTCGACGTCTTCGACTTCGAGCTCACCGCCGGCGAGATCGCCGAGATCGACGCCCTCGACACCGGCGTGCGCGGCGGCCCGGAGCCCGAGGCCGTCACCCTCGAGGCCTTCGGACGGGAGATCCCGGAGGCATGAGCACCGCAACGAGACCACAGACAGTGCTCGTCGTCGGCGCGACGGGCAGCATCGGACGCCACGTCGTCGCCGAGGCCGTCCACCAGGGCTACCAGACCCGGGCGCTCGTGCGCGACCCCGCGCGCGCCGGCCGGCTCGACCCCGCAGCGACCACGGTCGTCGGCCAGCTGACCCGCCCGGAGACCCTCGCCGACGCCGTGGACGGCATCGACGCGGTCGTCTTCACGCAGGGATCGTCGTACGGAGACGACGCGGCGGCCGAGGCCGTCGACTACGGCGCGGTGAAGAACGTGCTGGGGGCGCTCGGAGGCCGCGCGGTTCGCATCGCGCTCATGACCTCGATCGGCGTGACCAAGCCGGGCGGCAGCCACGACTGGAAGCGGCGCGGCGAACGCCTCGTGCGCGCCGGCGGCAACCCGTACACGATCGTGCGCCCGGGCTGGTTCGACTACAACGACGACGACCAGCTCGAGATCACCTTCCTGCAGGGCGACACCCGCCTCGCCGGAAGCCCGGCCGACGGCGTCATCGCGCGCCACCAGATCGCCCGGGTGCTCGTCGACAGCCTCGCCTCCGCGGCGGCCGACCACGTCACCCTCGAGCTCGTCGCCGAGCACGGCCCGGCGCAGGACGACCTCGAGCCGCTGTTCGCGCGGCTCGACAAGGACGACTCGGTCGACGGCGTGCGCGACCCGCAGAACCTGCCCGCAGAATCCGAACCACACCGCGTGCGCGCCGACCTCGACGCGCTCGCCAGCTAGGAGACACCCATGGACTACCGCCTGCTCGGACGCACCGGCGTCGAGGTCAGCCCGCTCGCGCTCGGCACCATGATGTTCGGCGCGTGGGGCAACAAGGACACGGACGACTCGATCCGCGTCATCCGCCACGCCCTCGATGCCGGCATCAACCTCGTCGACACGGCCGACGTGTACTCCGCCGGCGAGTCGGAGGAGATCGTCGGCAAGGCGCTCAAGGGCCGCCGCGACGACGTCGTGCTGGCCACCAAGTTCTTTATGCCCATGGGGGAGGGCCCGAACCGGGGCGGCGGCTCGCGGCGCTACATCATGCGTGCGGTCGAGGACTCGCTGCGCCGCCTCGGCACCGACTACATCGACCTCTACCAGGTGCACCGCCCGAGCGACCTCATGGATGTGGAGGAGACCATCGGCGCCCTCACCGACCTCGTCCATCAGGGCAAGGTGCGCTACATCGGCTCGTCGTCGTACACCGGCAGCCAGATCGTCGAGGCGCAGGTCGCAGCCCGCGACGGGCGGTTCGCCCGCTTCGTGACCGAGCAGCCGCCGTATTCGATCCTGGTGCGCGGCATCGAGCAGGACGTGCTGCCCACCACCCGGCGCTACGGCATGGGCACGCTCAGCTACAGCCCGCTCGCCGGCGGCTGGCTCTCGGGCAAGTGGAGAAAGGACGCGGCGCCCACCCCCGCCTCGGCCAACCGCCCGAGCGCGCGCTTCGACATGAGCACCGCGGCCAACCAGCAGAAGCTCGAGGTCGTCGACGCGCTCGGACAGATAGCGGATGACGCGGGGCTCACCCTGATCGAGCTCGCCATCGCCTTCGTCATCAACCACCCGGGCATCACCTCCGCCATCATCGGGCCACGCACGATGGAGCAGCTCGAGTCGCAGCTCTCGGCGGCCGATGCGACGCTGAGCACCGAGACGCTCGACCGCATCGACGAGCTCGTCGCGCCGGGCGTCACCATCAACCCCGACGACAACAGCTACGGCAGCACCGAGCTGGCGCCGGCGGCTCGCCGCCGGTGATGCGGGCGAGCCGGGTGTCCGTGGGCGCGGCGGTGGTGGTCGCCGCCGCCGGGCTGACCGCGTGCAGCGGCGACGCCGTGCCCGAGCCGGCCGCCCCCTCGGGCACACCGCGGGCCGCGCCATCCGCCACGTCGCCCGACGCGACCGTCTACCGCGACGGCGAGTACTCGGCCACGGGCTGGTACGGCTCGCTGCCCTCGCACCACGACGTCACCCTCTCCATCGAGGACGGCACCGTCACCGCGGTGGAGATCAGCACCCCCGCCGAGGATGCCACCTCGCTCGGCTACCAGGAGCGCTTCGCCGCGGCCCTGCCCGAGGCGATCGTCGGCCGCAGTGTCGACGACCTCGCCATCGACCGGCTCGCCGGTTCGAGCGGATGCTCGGAGGGCTTTATGGACGCCCTCGCACAGATCAGAGAACAGGCACAGGAAGGAACACCATGACCGAGAACTCCAAGCAGGTCGGACGCGGCAGGGAGATGTTCGGCGACTTCGCACCGAAGCTCGCCGAGCTCACCGACGACATGCTCTTCGCCGACGTCTGGAACCGGCCGGAGCTCTCGCCCCGCGACCGCAGCCTCATCACCGTCGCCGTGCTGACCGCCGGCGGCAACACCGAGCAGCTCGGCTCGCACCTCGCCCTCGCCGAGAAGAACGGCGTCACCCGCGAGGAGCTCGTCGAGGCGATCACCCACGTGACCCTATACGCCGGCTGGCCCAAGGGCATGTCGGCCATGGGCGTCGCCAAGAAGCTCTTCACCGAACAGAACTGAGGAACCCCGTGAACATCGAACCCGCGTCCCCCACCTCGAAGAACCCGCCCGCCCAGTTCGCCGGCGACGTGTGGCTCGACCCGATCGCGCTGCCGCACGAGAGCGACCAGACCATGGTCGTCGCCACCGTGCGCTTCGCCCCCGGCGCCCGCACCGCCTGGCACTCGCACGAGCACGGCCAGTACCTGCGGGTCACGCAGGGCGTCGGCCGCTTCGGCACCCGCGACGGCTCGATCGTGGAGGTGCACCCCGGCCAGACCCTCTACACCCCGCCCGGCGAGGAGCACTGGCACGCGGCCGCCCCCGGCGTGTTCATGGAGCACATCGCGATGCTGCAGAACGGCGAGGACGCCGCGGCCACGACCACCTGGGCCGAGCACATCACCGACGCCGAGTACAACGGCGAGTAGCCGCCGCGGTCGCCCCGTCGTCGCGGTCGCGGTCGTCACGCCGCCCCGCTCGTCACGCCGCCCCGCTCGTCGCGCCGTCGCGGTCGTCACGACTCCACCCCATCGGAAATTCAGGACTTCGGCGTGCGAGGTGCTGGCGCTGCCGCAGAACTCCGCGGCATGCGCTGCCCGCCTGCGCGCAGAGTCCTGAATTTCCGAAAGCGGGCCGCCGAGACGGGCCGCCGAGGCCGGCTGCCGACCGCGCGGTACTGCCACTCTTCGTCGATCGACTGCCCGCGCGGCCCGCAGCCGCGACAGCGTCGGTGCGCGGCGACAGAATGGGTGTCGTGACTCGACGCGGACTGCTGCTCTTCATCGGACTCGGGATCGCCTGGGGCATCCCGTACCTGTTCATCAAGGTGGCGGTGGGCGAGCTCGAGCCGGCCATGGTGGTGCTCGCGCGGTCGGGCCTCGCTGCGCTGCTCCTGCTGCCGCTCGCCCTGTTCCGGCGCGAGGTCGCGACCGTGCTGCGGCGCTGGAAGCCGATGCTCGCCTACACGATCGTCGAGATCGTGCTGCCCTGGTACTTCCTCAGCTCGGCCGAGCGCAGCCTGCCGAGTTCGACCGCTGGGCTGCTGCTCGCCGCCGTGCCGCTCGCGGGTGTCGGGGTCGCCTTCGCGATGGGCCGTCCCTCGCGGCTGACCGGAACCAACTGGATCGGCATCGCCGTCGGCATGCTCGGGGTCGCCGGCCTGGTCGGGCTCGACGTGAGCGGCTCCGACCTGCCCAGCGTGCTCGAGATGGGCGTCGTGGTGATCGGCTACGCGCTCGGCCCCGCCATCCTCTCCCGCTGGATGCCCGACCTCCCCGGCGTCGGCGTCGTCGCGGTCTCGCTGGCCGGCGCCGCCCTCGTCTACATCCCGGTGGTGCTCTTCACGCGGAGCTGGCCGACGGCCTGGCCGTCGACCGAGGTCACCGTCTCGATCATCGTGCTCGCGGTGGTCTGCAGCGCCCTCGCCTTCCTGCTGATGGTCGGACTCGTCGCGGAGATCGGCCCGGTCAAGGCCACCACGATCACCTACGTCAACCCGGCTGTCGCCATCCTCGCGGGCGTGCTCGTGCTCGGCGAGCGGGTGACCGTCTGGACGGTCGTCGGCTTCGCGCTCGTGCTCTGCGGCTCGTGGCTGGTGACGCGCCGGAGCCGGGAGGTCGCCGCATCCGCCGCCCCGGAGGGAGTGCCCGCGCGAATCGAGTAGCGGGGGGGTCTTGACGGCCTCGCTTGTTATTTGCAAGTGTCGGCGTCAACGATCCACCTCACCTCGAAAGGACAAGACCATGGCCCAGATGTTCGTCAACCTGCCGGTGACCGACCTGGAACGCGCGAAGTCGTTCTACACCGCACTCGGATTCACGATCAACCCGCTCTTCACCGACCACAACGCGGCCTGCGTCGTGGTGGAGGACGGCCACAGCTACTTCATGATCCTCGTGCGCGAGTTCTTCCAGACCTTCTCCGACCTGCCGATCGGCGACCCGGCGAAGAACCCGTCCGTCTCGACCGCGATCTTCCTCGACACGCGCGAGGCGGTCGACTCGACCGTTGCCGACGGACTCGCCGCCGGCGGCTCCGAATCGCGGCCCGCCAGCGACTACGGCTTCATGTACCAGCGGCAGCTCTCCGACCCCGACGGCAACCTCCTCGAGTTCGGCTGGATGGACCCGGCCGCCGCCGAGCAGGGCCCCGAGGCCTTCGCCCAGCAGCAGGCCTGACTCGGCAGCCCCGAGAACAGAAGAAGGACCGAGCAGTGACCGCGCGCGACTACGGGCAGTACTGCGGCGTCACGCGCGCCCTCGAGCTCGTGGGCGAGCGCTGGTCGATGCTCATCGTGCGCGACCTGCTCGTCGGGCCGCGCCGCTACGGCGAGCTCGCGGCGGGCCTTCCGCGCATCCCGAGCAACATCCTGGCGGCGCGACTCAAGGAGCTGCAGGCTGCGGGACTTCTCAGGCGGATGCCGCGATCCCGCGTCATCGTCTACGAGTTGACGCCCTACGGCCGCGAGCTCGAGCCGGTGGTGCTCGCGCTCGGGGCCTGGGGCTTCAAGGCCCTCGGCGAGCCGCGCGAGGAGCAGGTGGTCACCCCGGACTCGATGACGATGTCCCTGCGCACCGCCTTCCGCCCGCTGGTCGCGGCGACGCTGCCGACCACCTCCTACGCGGCGCGCTTCGGCGGTGCCGAGCTGCTGATCCGGGTGGACGGCAGCGCCCTCGACGTGTCGCGCGGCAACGGGCCCGCCGACCTCGCGTTCGCGGCCGGCCCCGGCATCCGTCGTCTCATCTCCGGCGAGCTCGCTCCGCGGAGCGCGATCTCCACAGGCGTGGTGGAGGTGCTGCACGGGCGGGACGCACTGCTCGACCGCTTCGCGAGCACCTTCCACCTGGCCGCCTAGCGCCGCCGACGGCGCGGGCTAGACCGGAAGCTCGACCGTGACGACGAGCCCGCCCTCCGCCCGGGGCACGAGGGCGAGGGTGCCGCCGTGCACCTGGGCGATGCGCGCGACGAGCGCGAGGCCGAGGCCGTAGCCGCGCGTTCCGCCGGCAGACACACGCCCGGCGCCCCGGAGGAACGGCTCGGCCAGCCGCGAAGCCGTCTCCGCGGAGATCACGTCGCCGCTGCTCTCCACGCGCAGCACCGCCACACCGCGCTCGGGGTCGAGGCGCGTGCTGACGGTCGCGGCGCCGGGGCTGCCGCCGTGGCGGATCGCGTTGTGCACCAGGTTGCCGACCAGCTGCGCGAGCAGGCCGGCGTCGCCGTGCACCCGGGCCTCGTCGAGGTGCGCGGTGATCGCGACATCCGCTGTCCCGGCCGCCTCGGCGTACTCGTCGAGGGAATCGCCCGCGATCACGGCGAGGTCGACGGATGCCGCGACAGCGGTGATCGCGTTGGCGTCGGCCAGACGCAGCAGCGCCTCGGTGAGCCCGATCGCGCGGTCGTTCGTGAGCCGGAGCCGCTCGACGAGCACGGGCCAGTCCTGCCCCTCGGGATCGCGGCGGGCGACGTCGAGCATCGTCGCCGTCACCGCGAGCGGGGTGCGCAGCTCGTGCGAGGCGTTGGCGGCGAAGCGCTCCTGCACCTCGAAGGCGTCGCGCAGGCGGTCCATCATGTGGTCGAAGGTGTCGGCGAGCTGCCCGAACTCGTCGCCCCGGCCGTCGAGGGCGATACGGTGCTGCAGGTCGCCGCTCGCGGCGATGGTGGCGGCCTCGGTGATGCGGCGCAGCGGCGCGAGGATCCAGCCGGCGAGCAGCCAGCCGCCCACGAGGCCGATCACGGCGAGCAGGACCAGCACCAGCCCCGACACGGCGAGGAGCGTTCTGAGGATGTCGCCCCGGGACCCGATCTGCAGGGCGGGACTGTCTCCGGGGATCGCCGGCGCCAGCGGATAGTCCGGCACGTAGTACAGCACCACGAACGCGGCGACGAGAACGACGGCGCCGGCGGACACGAGGAACACCGCGTAGCTCAGGGTCAGCCGCAGGCGCGCGCTGACGCGCACCCGGGGTCGTGCGGTGCTCACCGTGCCGGCTCGCTCAGCCGGTAGCCGGACCCCGCGACGGTCGTGATGAGGTCGGGTGCGCCGAGCGCCTTGCGCAGTGTCGACATCGTCACCCGCGGCGCGCTGGTGAAGGGGTCCGCGTTCTCGTCCCACGCCTTCTCCAGCATCGTCTCGGCGCTCACCACACCGCCGCGCGCCTGCATCAGCAGGTGCAGCACCGCGAACTGCTTGCGCGTCAGCTTGAGGTAGCGGCCGGCGCGGTACACCTCCTGGCGGAAGGGATCGAGCCGCAGGTCGGCGAACTCGAGCACGGGCGGCGAGACGGCGGTCGGGCGCCTGGCGAGCGCGTGCAGCCGGACGATCAGCTCCTCGAGAGCGAAGGGCTTGGTGAGGTAGTCGTCGGCGCCCAGCTCGAAGCCGGCGACCTTGTCGTTCAGCCGGCTCGCCGCGGTGAGCATCAGCACGCGCACCCCCGGGTGGTCGCGGACGATCGTGGCGCAGACCTCGTCGCCGTGGGTGCCAGGGAGGTCGCGGTCGAGCACGACCACGTCGTAGTCGTTGACCGCCACCCGCTCGAGGGCGTCGTCGCCGTCGAGGGCGATGTCTGCGGCGATGGACTCGTGGCGGAGGCCGGCCTGCAGGGCCTCGGCGAGGAACACCTCGTCTTCGACGATCAGCACGCGCATGCCCGCCTCCTCGGCGTTCGGTTGGGAGCCCCAGTCTAGGCAGGGGCCGTGTTGCAGAAATGTCTGGTGAACGCGCAACGCCGCCTTAACCGCGCTGTTGGTGGAGTGGGTGCCAGACCCCGGCGCACCGCCGGCCGAAAGGACGACCATGACCCACCCAGCTCGCCGCCGCGGAGTGCGCGGCATCATCGCCGCCACCGTGCTCGTTGTTGTGCTCGGCCTGGGGCTCGCCGCCTGCGCGACGGCCGGCGGCACCTCGCTGCCCGCCGCCGTGACGAACCTCGCATCCGCCCCGTCCCACGACGTGCGCACGGTCGAGAACGGCTACGTCGGCGTCGGCGACTCCGTGTCGCCCTTCGACGAGCATCTGCCTGCCATCGCGAAGCTCGACCCGGAACTGCGCGCCGCCGTGCAGGCCGCCGCGACCGATGCCGTCGCCGACGGCTTCGACTTCGTCGTCACCTCCGGCTGGAGGAGCGCGGCGTACCAGCAGCTGCTGCTCGACGACGCGACTCTCACCTACGGGAGCCGCGAGGAGGCCCGCAAGTGGGTGAACACCCCGGAGCTGTCCAGTCACGTCACCGGCGACGGCATCGACATCGGCTACACCGACGCGAACAGCTGGCTGAGCCAGCACGGCTCCGACTACGGCCTCTGCCAGACCTACACGAACGAGATGTGGCACTTCGAGCTCGCCACGGAGCCGGACGGCAGCTGCCCGGTGCAGAAGACCGACGCCACCGAGTGACCCCGAGACCCCGCACCACCACACCCGCCAAGGAGAGAACCATGACCACCACCATCACGCGCAACCGACGTTCCCGGCTGCTCGCCCTGCTCGCTACACCCGCTCTGCTGCTCGCGCTCGCCGGATGCATGCCGGGAGGAACGGACACCGGCGACGGTCCCGACGACGGTCAGCCGACCACCTCGGCCGAGCTCGACGCGGCGCGCGACGCGTACGACCTCGAGCTCGCCCAGTGCTTCCGCGACAAGGGCTTCGACGTGAAGGACCCGCTCCCCGGCACGGGTATCACCGAGAACAGCCCCGAGCTCCAGGCTGCGTACCCGGCCTGCGCGGAGGAGATCGGCGACCCGCCCTCCTCCGCGGGGGTGACCGCCTCGCCCGAGGAGCTCGCGCTCAATCTGGCCAGGGCGACATGTCTCCGCGAGCTGGGCTACGAGATCCAGGAGCCGACGGCGGACGACCCCGGATTCATCCCCGCCGAGGTCACCGAGGAGCATTTCGAGAAGTGCCAGTACTAGTCGCGGCCCCCACGGTCCCCGCCCACCCACAGCCAGGAAGAGCGTCGCTATGACCCCGTCCATGTTCCCCGCGGATCTCCGTCCGTCTACCGCGTCGGACGCCCCGTCTCGAAGGCGGTGGCGGCGCAGGGCCGCCGTCATCACCGCGGCAGCACTGGCGATCACAGCGGCGGCCGCCGCCGTGATCGTCCTCACCCCCGCTCCACCCGCTCCGGCCGTGGCGGCGGCCGCCGAACTCCGGACCGTGCCGGTGACGACCGGCACCATGGTCTCGGCGACGAACGCGCAGGCCACCCTGCACTTCTCGCGGGAGGCGCCGCTCGCGGCCGCCCCGGGCGGCATCGTCACCGCGCTGGCCGCGGCCGGGTCGGTCATCGCGCCCGGCGGCACCCTGTACCGGATCAACGACCGGCCCGTGGTTCTGCTGCGGGGGGCGCTGCCGGCATGGCGGGCCTTCGAGGCCGGCATGACGCCCGGCGAGGACGTGCGCCAGCTCGAGCAGAATCTGCTCGCACTCGGGGTGTTCCGCGGGACCGCGGACGCCACCTTCACCGCGGCGACCGCGACCGCGATCAGCTCGTGGCAGAAGAGCCTCGGGGTGGAGCGCACCGGCACGTTCGACCGCACCGCCGTGCTGTTCGCCGATCACGACCTCCGGGTCGCGAGCGTCACCGCCGCGCTCGGCGCCGAGGTCGCCGCCGGAACGGAGATCTACCGGGTGTCGGCGACCGACAAGATCGTCGACCTCGACCTGCGGCTGGCCGACCAGCAGCTGGCGGTCGTGGGCGGCCAGGTGGGCATCACCCTGCCCGACGGAACGACCACCGCGGGATCGATCGCCGCCGTCGGCGACCCGCTCGAGCGCGCGGCACGGGACGACGCAGCCGCGGAGGGGACCTTCGTGGTGCCGGTCACGGTGACCCTCGCCGACCAGGCGGCCGTCGGCGCGTTCTCGCGGGCGAGCGTGACTGTGCAGTTCTCGAGCACGCTGGCCGAGGGGGTGCTCACCGTGCCGGTCGAGGCGCTCGTCGCCATCGATGCCAGCAGCTTCGCGATCGAGACGCCGGGCAGCAGCGACGACGCGGTCGTCCGCCGGATCCCCGTCACCGTCGGCGCCTTCGCGTCCGGGCGGGTGCAGGTCAGCGGTGCGGGCGTCAGCGAGGGGATGCCGGTCGTGGTGCCGGAGTCGTGACCGCCCTCATCCGCTTGGACCGGGTGACCCGCAGCTACGGCTCGCCGCCGGTGCACGCGCTCGCCGGGGTCGACCTCACCGTGGACCACGGGGAGTTCGTCGCCATCGTCGGGCCGAGCGGATCCGGCAAGTCCACCCTGCTGAACGTGCTGGGAACGCTCGACCGCCCCAGCTCCGGCGACGCCTACATCGACGGGGTCAACGTGAACCGGCTCGGGGACTCCGCGCTGTCGGCCCTGCGCGCCCACCGCATCGGCTTCGTCTTCCAGCAGTTCCATCTGCGCGACGGCGTCGACGCGGTGGACAACGTCGCCGACGGTCTGCTCTACTCCGGGGTCCCGCGCCGGGAGCGCCGTCTCCGCGCCCGACGCGCCCTCGCCCGCGTCGGGCTGGGGCACCGGCTCGACCACGCACCCGGCCAGCTCTCCGGGGGCGAGCGCCAGCGGGTCGCGATCGCGCGCGCCGTCATCGGCGACCCGCCCCTGCTGCTGGCCGACGAACCCACCGGCAACCTCGACACCGCCTCCGGCGAGAGCATCGTGCGCCTGCTGCACGAGCTCAACGCGGAGGGCACGACCGTGGTCGTCATCACCCACGACGCCGGACTGGCCGAGCTGCTGCCGCGCCGCGTCTCCATATCCGACGGCGTCATCGTCGCCGACTCCGCCGAGCGCCGGGAGGCCACCGCATGAACCGTCCCGCTGCACCCTCGCGGCTGAGGGCCGCCGACCTCGCGTACGTCGGCTCCACCGGCCTGCGCGCCCGGCCGATGCGGGCGGTGCTCTCCGCCCTCGGCATCGCGATCGGCATCGCCGCGATGGTCGCGGTGGTCGGCATCTCCACCTCGAGCAGGGAGCGCCTGGACTCGCAGCTCGCCGAGCTCGGCACGAACCTGCTGGTCGTCACAGCCGCCGTCAACTCGGGCGGCGCCCCGCCGCTGCCCCTCCCCGCGGATGCCGCGGCCCGCATCGAACGCATCACCGGGGTCGTCGCGGCGAGCGCCACCGCCGACCTGCCTGACACCCACGTCTACGCCAACTCCCTCGTGGACGCCGGACGCACCGGCGGACTGACCGTCACCGCGAGCGAACTCGACCTGCCCGGCGTGGTCGGCGCCGAGCTGGAGTCGGGACGGTGGCTCAACCCGGCGACGGCCACGCTGCCCACCACCGTGCTCGGCGCGACGGCCGCCCAGCGTCTCGGCGTGCGGGAGGCCGGCGGACTGGTCTGGCTCGACGGCCGGAACACCACGGTGGTCGGCGTGCTGAAGCCGGTCGCGCTCGCGCCGGAGCTCGACACCTCCGCGATCGTCGGCATGCCGGTGGCCCGCGCCGAGTACGACTTCGGTGCGAACCCGACCCGCGTGTACCAGCGCTCGGAGGACGAGGCCGTGATCACCGTGCGCGACCTGCTGCCCGCGTCGGTCCAGCCGCCCGAGCCGTCCGACATCGAGGTCTCCCGACCCTCCGATGCGCTCGCCGCCCGGGCCGCGGTCGACGAGGTCTTCACGGGCCTGCTGCTCGCGCTCGGGTCCATCTCGCTGCTCGTCGGCGGTATCGGAGTGGCCAACACGATGATCATCTCGGTGCTGGAGCGCCGGCGCGAGATCGGGCTCCGGCGGGCGCTCGGGGCGACGCGCGGGCACATCCGCGCGCAGTTCCTCACCGAGGCGCTGCTGCTCTCGGCGATGGGCGGCATCGCGGGCGCCGGGCTGGGATCCGGCGTCAGCATCGCCGTCGCCGGGCTCAACGGCTGGGTGACCGTCATCCCGCCGCTCCTCGTCGCGGCGGCCGTCGGCGCCACCATCGTGATCGGCGCCGTCGCCGGGCTCTACCCCGCGATCCGGGCGGCACGCACGCCTCCCACGGTGGCGTTGAGCGGATGACGCGGGCCGGCCCTCAGCGCAGGTCCGCGGCCTCGTCGACCTCGGCCGTCTCATCCGCTTCGTCTGTCTCGTCCGACGCCAGGTACTGGGCGGAGATCACCCGGTACGAGCGGGTGAGGAACGCCGCCGCGGCGGCGAGCACCATGACGATGCCGGCAACCAGGAAGACGAGCGCGATGCCGCGGGCCTCGCCGTCGCCGAGCAGCCAGCCGAAGGCCGAGCGCCCGGCATCCGACTCCATGTACGGGATGATCGCGAACTCGGCGATCGGCGCGATCAGGAACGCGGTGACCGGGGCGGCCGCCGACTCGAAGGCGGCGGCGAAGCCGAACACGCGCCCCTGCGTGCGGAAGGGCACCACCTTCTGGATCACGGTCTGCTCGGCCGCCTCGACCGCCGGGATCAGCGTCATGTAGAGCCAGATGCCCACGACGTAGATCCACCACCAGTCGCGGATCGTGAACAGGGCGCCGAGAACACCCATCAGCACAACGAGCAGCAGCAGGGTGCGGATCGGGTTGCGTCCGAGGCCGAACCTGGCCACCAGCAGACCGCCGACGATGAAGCCGGTGGAGGTGACGCCCAGCACCACGCCCCACCACTCGACCGGGAAGAGCTCGAGCCCGTAGGGGTCCATCAGCGCCATGTAGACGCCGCCGATGAGGTTGTTGAAGGTGGAGAAGACGATCAGCGCGAACAGCCCGGTCGCCGCGCGCACCGCGGTGATGCTGCCGCGGAGGTCGATCAGCGGGCGCTTCCCGCCGTCGTGCTGCGGCCTCTGCTCCGGGATACGCAGGAAGAGCAGGTGCGCGAGCGCCGCGGCCGAGAGCGCGATCGCGATGATCAGGGTCCAGCCCATGCCGAGCAGTCCGATCGCGAGCCCGCTGAACACGCTGGTGACCATGAAGGAGAGGCCCTGCACGGTGCCGACGAGACCGTTGGCGTTGGCGTGCCGCTCGACCGGGATCAGCAGCGTCACCACGGTCGACAGCGCGATGTTGCGCATGTTCTCCACGACGGCGCCGAAGAGGATGATCCCGCTGAACAGCCAGAACATCGGGCCGCCGAGGTCGAGCAGCGCCGACTCCGGGAAGGCCGCGTAGAACGCGAGCGCGATGCCGAACGAGACCAGGGTCACGGCCCCGGCGAAGACCATCACCTGGTGCTTGCGGTGCCGGTCGACGATGGTGCCGAACGCCATCGAGCACAGGGCCACGAGCAGCATGTAGGCGCCGCCGATGATGCCGGTGGCGAGCACCGAGCGCGTCTCCAGGTACACCCAGAAGGTGAGGGCGAACCAGAGGAAGCTGGTGGTGACGTTCGCCACCGCCGTGTTCACGAGCACCTGGGCGAAGGTGCGCGCCCCGCCGGGCGGCGGCTGGTGTGCGACGGTCGCCGCGTCTGCGCTGGCCATGGGATCCTCCGATCCGGGCCAGTCTATGTAGACAGCGTGAACATTGTCGAGCGGATGCCGCGGAGAGACGAAGGGCCCCGCACGAATCGTGCGGGGCCCGGTCGTCCCGGCGCTACAGAGTGGCCTCGGCCGGGTTCCAGCTCTCGTCCACCGGCACCGGCTTCTCGATCGTCGAGTCGACGTCGACCGGTGCACCCTGCTCGGCGGCCTGGGAGATCGCGAGCAGCACGTCGAGCACGTGGGCGGCGACCGCCCCGCTCGCGTGCTCCTCGCCGCCGCTGCGGATGGCGCGGGCGAGGTCGAGCACGCCCGAGCCCCGCCCGTAGACGGAGCCGACCGCGGGGATCGTCGTCGGCGTCTCCGAGCCGTACTGCCAGAGCGTGGAGTCGCCCTCGAACATGTTCGGGTCGGGGAGCACGATCGTGCCCTCGGTGCCGCTGATCTCGACGAAGCCCGTGCGGGGGAGCGCGTTCTGGAAGGAGAAGGTGGACTGCGCCGACTGCCCGCCCTCGAAGGAGATGAGCGCGGCGTGGTGGGTCGGCACCTCGACGCCGAAGGACTCGCCGGCCTTCGGGCCGCTCTGGATGGTGCGGGTCTCGACCGACGTCGACGACACCGCGCTCACCCTGCTCGCCGCGCCGAAGGCGTGCACCAGCGTGGTGACGTAGTACGGGCCCATGTCGAACAGCGGGCCTGCGCCGTGCGCGAAGAGGAAGGAGGGGTTCGGGTGCCAGAGCTCCGGCCCCGGCACGTGGAACAGCGTCGTCGCGGTGAGCGGCTGCCCGATGTCGCCCCGGGCAATGGCGCGCATCGCGGTCTGGATGCCGGCGCCGAGGACGGTGTCGGGCGCGCAGGCCACGCGCACGCCCGCGGCGGCCGCCGCCGCGAGCAGCTCGGCGCCCGAGGCGTGGTCGAGGGCCAGCGGCTTCTCGCTCCAGACGTGCTTGCCGGCGGCCACGATCTGGTGGCCGACCAGCGTGTGGGCGGCGGGGATCGTGAGGTTCACCACGATCTCGATCTCGTCGATCGCGAGCAGCTCGGCGACCGTGCCGTGCCCGGCGATCCCGTAGGCCTCGGCCTGGATGCGCGCCCGGTCGGCGTCGAGGTCGGCGACGAACAGCACCTCCAGGTCGGGGAAGCGGGTCATGTTCTCGAGGTACATGTCGGAGATGACCCCGGCGCCGATGACGCCGACCCCGACTGCGGTGCGGCTCACTTGTCGTTCTCCTGCAGCCAGGCGAACGACTGGGCGATGCCGTCGAAGACGTCGCCCGCGTAGTCGTCGAACTCGATCACGCGCAGCGCGTTCGGGGCCGCGCGCAGGATGGAGACCACGTCCACGTCGCCGGCGCCTGCCGGCACCTGGTTCTTGAACGCGGCGGCGAGGGCGTCCGGCACCTCGAGCGCGCTCTCCGAGCTGGGCAGCGCCGTGGCGATGTCTCCGGAGACGGTGCCGTCCTTGATGTGGAGGAACTTCACGCGGTCGCCGAGCGCCGTGAGCACGGCGGGGGCGTCGGCGCCCGCGACGGTCGCCCAGAAGGTGTCCACCTCGAGCACGACCCTGTCGCTGAGCTGCTCGACGAACAGCTCGTAGACCGGGCGCCCGTCGACCGTGTTCGCGAACTCCCACTGGTGGTTGTGGTAGCCGAAGGCCAGTCCGCTGCCGGCGGCGAGCTCCGCGAGCTCGTTCACGCGCTCGGCGATCGCGGCCGCGTCATCCGCGCTCTGCCAGCGGTCGCTCGGGATGAAGGGGTCGATCACGGTGGCGATGCCGAGCTCGGCCGCGGCGTCGAACACGCGCTGCGGGTCGGCGACGTCGATCACCGGGGCGTGCGCCGAGGGGGCGCTCAGTCCCGAGGCCGCCAGGGCCTTCTTGAGGTCGGCGGTGCGGGAGTCGAAGCCGTAGGGCTCCACCTGGGTGAAGCCGATCGCGGCCAGGCGGTCGAGCGCGAGCTGGATGTCGTGCTCGATGGCGTTGCGGATGCTGTACAGCTGAACCGAGGGACTGGTCATGTCGTGTGCTCCTTGCGTGGTGATGGGACGGGGTGTGGAAACGCTACCGGAGGGCCCGGAAGGTGAGGGCCACCGTGCGCGCCTGCGGGCGCAGGGCGAAGTCGGGCCAGACGTCCGGCCCGCAGGCGCGCGAGCCGAGGCCGTGCTGCGCGGCGTCGATGTAGAGGTAGCTGCTCCCGGTGGCCGGGAGCTCGTGCGGGTGCGCGGCGACCGCGACCTGCTGGGCGGTGTGGCGGGCGAGGGTGAATCCGGGACGGCGGCCGGCGGTGTCGGCCTCCGCGTCGATCCGCAGCCACGGCCCGTCGCCGGAGCCCAGCTCGAGGCTGCGCAGGTCGCTGCGGTGCCCGCTCTCCTGCGGCCGCGCGTAGGGCACGGAAAGCTCGTCGATCGTCGCCGCGTAGCGCCCGACGAGCGCGGCGTGCCGGCTGTCGGGGTACGACTCGAGCGGTCCGGTGCCGAACCACGACGCATGGTCGACGTCGCCGGGCAGGTCGAAGCGCAGTCCGACGCGCGGCCAGACGATGTCCCAGCCCGCGGTGGGCACGATGTCGGCCCGCAGCCTCAGCTCGCCGGCCACCAGCTGCCAGGCCTCGGTCACGTCGACGCCCTCGGGGGAGTCGGCGGGGGCGTAGCGGGTGCGCACGGTCACGCCGTCGGCGGTGCTGCGCACCGAGAGCACCCGGCCGCCGAGCCGGTCGAGCCCGGCGGCGAGCCAGGTGGTCGCCGAGTCGGGCGCGGGAACGCCGTCGCCGTTGTCCAGCCACGGGTCGGCCAGGTCGTAGGAGCCGCGCCCGCTTCCGCGGTCGTTGTCGGTGGGGGCGCGCCACAGCTCGAGCCGCGGTCCGGCCACGCGCGCGCCGGCCAGCAGGGCGAGGCGCCCGTGCTCGAACACGGCGGGACCGAGCTCGAGCCGTGCGGGCACGGCGTCGCCGGTGGGCGCGGTCGGCCGCGGCCCCGGGCGGCGGACGGCGGCCGCGGTGAGGTCGGTCTGCGCCGAGGACAGCACGTGCCCGGCGTCCGCCCACGCCGTGGCGTCGCGCAGCACGGCCTCGAGGGTGAGCCAGCTCTCGGCACCCGGCCCGATCACCGGGGTCGGGAGGTCGACGGCGACCGTCTCGCCGGCGGCGAGGTGCCCGCCGTCCGCACCGCGGACATCCGCTTCGCCCGAATCGGCGACGACGCCGTCGCGCTCGAGCCGCCAGCGGAGGACGATGTCGCGTGTGTCGGCGGAGTGCCGCAGGTTGGCGACGGTGGCGCGGCCGTCTGCATCGAAGCCGAGGCGGATCGGCGCGACGACCTGCTTGTACTCGAACAGGCCGGGGCTCGGCGTGGAGTCGGAGAGCACCATGCCGTCCATCACGAAGTTGCCGTCGTGCACCACCTCGCCGAAGTCGCCGCCGTAGCCGAAGAACTCGGTGCCGTCGGCGGCGCGGGTGCGGATGCCGTGGTCGCGCCACTCCCAGACGAATCCGCCGTGCAGCCGCGGGTAGCGGTCCACGAGGTCCTCGTACTGGTCGATCGCGCCGGGGCCGTTGCCCATCGCGTGGATGTACTCGCAGAGGATGAACGGCTTGGTGCGCTGGCGGGCCGACTCGGCGGACGAGCAGCCGAGCAGCAGCGAGCCGGAGCCGTCGCGGCCGATGGACTCGGTCTCGGGCACGGAGGAGTACATGCGCGAGTAGACGTCGGTGTACGCGCCGGTGTAGTCGCCCTCGTAGTGCACGGGGCGGGAGGCGTCGCGGGCGTGCACCCAGGCGGCCATCGCGGCGAGGTTCGCGCCGGTGCCCGCCTCGTTGCCGAGCGACCACATCACGATCGAGGCGTGGTTCTTGTCGCGCTCGAGGGTGCGCTCCATGCGGTCGAGCAGGGCGTCGTGCCAGGCCGGGTCGTCGCTCGGGTTGTCCGCCCAGTCGTGCCGCTCGAAGCCGTGCGTCTCGTAGTCGCATTCGAGCACGACCCAGAAGCCGAGCTCGTCTGCCAGGTCGAGCAGCCGCGGGTGCGGCGGGTAGTGGCTGGTGCGGATGGCGTTCACGTTGAACCGCTTCATCAGCGCGAGGTCCTCGCGGGCGTCCGCCTCGTCGAAGACCCGCCCGCGGTCGGGGTGCACCTCGTGCCGGTTCACCCCGTGGAAGACGACGCGGCGGCCGTTGACCAGGAAGCGGTCGCCGTCGATGCGCACGGTGCGGAAGCCGAGCCGCAGCGACACCGTCTCGGTGGCGCTGGCCACGGTCGCGGCGTACAGCCGCGGGGTCTCGGCCGACCACGGCTCGACGCTCGCGATGTCCACGGGCGCGACGTCGTCGGGCGTCGCCCAGGTGACGTCGACGCCGAGCTCGGCGACGGTGAGGGTGATCGGGAACGATGCAGCGGATGCCACGACCTCGGGGTCGATCGAACCGGCCCCCGTCGCATCCGCCCCGCTGTAGGCCGTGCGCAGCCAGACGTCGTCGATGCCGCCGGCCGGCCGCGCCTGCAGGCTGACCTCGCGGAAGATCCCCGGCATCCACCACTGGTCCTGGTCCTCGAGGTAGCTCGCCGCGGACCACTGGTGCACGCGCACCACCACGAGGTTCTCGCCGGCGCGCACGACGCCGGTCACGTCGAACTCCTGCGCGAGCCGGCTGCCGACGCCCGTGCCCACGAGCTCGCCGTTCACCCACACCCGGTACATCGACTCCACACCGTCGAAGCGCAGCAGCACCCGCTCCGCCCCGGCGAAGCCGTCGGCCAGCTCGATGGTGCGGCGGTAGTCGCCTGTCGGGTTCGCGTCGGGCACGAAGGGTGGCTCGGTCGGGAACGGGAACTGCACGTTCGTGTAGATCGGCGACCCGTAGCGGCCGTCGTGCCCGAGCACCCAGTGCGACGGCACCGGCATGGTGTCCCAGCCCGCGTCGTCGTAGCCGGGCGAGGCGACATCGTCGACGCCCTCGCCCTCCGGCAGCACGCCGGCGGCGCCCGGCGTCCCGGGGGCGCCGGCCAGCAGGCGGAACCGCCAGTCGCCGGCGAGCGAGACCGTCGGGGCGTCGCTCGCCAGCCAGGAGCGGGCGGGGGAGCGACGGCCGGAGCCGGGCCCCCTGTCGTTCAGGTAGCCGTCGGTGGAGGGGGTGGTTGCTGCGAATGTCACTACTTGACTGATCCTTCGGTGAGTCCGCCTCGCCAGAAGCGCTGGAGCACAACCATGGCGATGCCGAGGGGGATGACGGAGAGGAGCACTCCGCCGGTGGTGAGCTCGTAGAACTCGGGGAGACGGTCGACCTGGCTGAGCCAGTTGTTGAGACCGAGCGTGATCGGGTAGAGGTCGGTGTCGGAGAGCATCACCAGCGGCAGGAAGAAGTTGTTCCAGATGCCCACGAGCTGGAACAGGAACACCGTCACCAGCGCGGGCGTGAGGATCTTGAGCCCCACCGTGTGGAAGATCCGCAGCTCGCTCGCGCCGTCGATGCGTGCGGCCTCGATCAGCGAGGTGTCGACCGTGGCCTGCGCGTAGATCCGGCAGAGGAACAGCCCGAACGGCGAGACGAGCGAGGGGATCAGCACGCTCCAGTAGGTGTTCGCGATGCCCATCTGGCTGAAGAGCAGGAACAGCGGCAGCGCGGTGGCTGTGCCAGGCACGAGCACACCGCCGAGGATCACGCCGAACACGAAGTTGCGGCCCTTGAAGTCGTACTTCGCCAGCGCGTAGCCTCCCGCCGCGGCGAGGTAGGTGGCGAGCAGGGCGCCGACGCCGGCGTAGAGGATCGAGTTGAGGAACCAGCGGATGAAGATGCCGCCGTCGTAGGTGAGCACCTGGGTGAGGTTGTCCCAGAGCGCGAAGGTGGGGGCGAACCAGAAGCCGTAGGTGCTGAACAGGTCGGAGGTGGTCTTGGTGGCGGCCACGACGACCCAGTACACCGGCACCAGGAAGTACACGGCGACGATGGCGAGCACCGCGGTGACGATGATGGCGGATGCGGAGGTGCGGGGCCGTCGGATTCCGGGGGCCCGGCGGCGGCGCCCATCCGCTTCGGAGCCTGCTCGGGGCGACGTCTTCGTCGAGGTGGCGGTCATGACTGCTTCCTGTTCGTCAGTTTGAGGAAGGCGAAGGAGAGGGCGAAGGCGACGAGCGCGATCAGGACGGCCTGGGCGGCCGCGACGTTGTAGTCGTTGTAGGCGAACGCCGTCGTGTAGGCGCTGAGGTTGGGCGTGTACTGGCTGTCGATCGCGGGGGCGACCGTCTTGAGCACCTGCGCCTCGGCGAACAGCTGCAGGGTGCCGATGATCGAGAAGACGGTGGTGAGCAGCAGCGCCGGCCTGATCAGCGGGAGCTGGATGCTCGTCGCGACCCGGAGGGTGGACGCGCCGTCGACCTTCGCGGCCTCGTAGACCTCGACCGGGATCGCCTTGAGCTGGGCGACGATGATCAGCATGTTGTAGCCGGTGTAGCTCCAGGTGACGATGTTCGCGATCGACCAGAGCACCGTGTTGGCACCGAGGAAGTCGGGGGTGACGCCGAAGACCGCAGCGATGTCGAACAGCGGGGAGAGGCCGGGCACGTAGAGGAACGACCAGAGGATGGTGGCGATCACGCCGGGCACGCCGTAGGGCAGGAAGTACGCCGCCCGGAAGAAGCCGGGGAAGCGAGCCGACGCCGACTCGAGCATCAGCGCGAGCACGGTGCACAGGGCGATCATCAGGGGCACCTGCACGATGCCGAAGAGGAACATGCGCCCGATCGACGCCACGAAGTTGCCGTCGGCGAGGGCGAGGGCGTAGTTGCTGAAGCCGGCGAACTCGCTGGTCACACCGGCCTCGCCGAAGAGCCCGCTGCGGGTGACCTTGGTGAAGCTCGACCCGATAGCGATGAAGATCGGGATGATGAAGGTGAGCAGGAACAGGGCGAGGAACGGGGCGAGCATGATCCAGGGCGCCCGGCTGGTGGCGCTGACGCGGCCGCCGCGCCGCCGCGTGGTGGCGGGGGCGGTCATGCGCTCGCCTTCCTGATGCTCAGGCCCTTGTTCTGGAACGCGGTGATGATCTGCTTCTCCGACTGGGCGACCGAGTCCACCAGGCTGGTGCCAGACGCCTTGCGGCGGAAGCCGTCGCTGAGGATGTTGAAGGACTGCTGGGTGATGGGCCACCACGACCAGTCGGCGTTCTGCTGCTTGACGGCGGGCACGAAGACGTCCTCGTTGTAGTTCTCGCCGCTGAAGAACTCGGAGGGCTTGGCGCGGGTGGTGCCGATGAAGTCGTTGGCCGGCGACCAGCCGATGCCGCTGTTGGCGATCATCGCGTCGATGCCCTCCTGCGAGGTCGTCATCCACACGGCGAACTCGAGCGCCTCCTTGGGGTGCTTGCTGCTGGCGAAGACCGCGGCGGTCGAGCCGCCGAGGTAGGTCGAGCCGAAGCCGGTGTCGTTCCAGGTGGGCATCGGCGCCACCTTCCACTTGCCGGAGCCCCCGCTGACGCCCTCGATGAGCGCGTCCCCCCAGCTGGCCGTGACCACCGAGGCGATGGAGCCCTTGGCCGCCGCGGCGAACCAGGCGGGGGAGTAGGCGCCGTAGCCGGTCTGCACCACGTCGTCGTCGATCGCCTTGTCGAAGAAGCGCGCGACCTCCATGGTGGCGTCGTCGGTCATGTCGATGACCCAGCCGTCCTCCTCCGCCGTCAGCCAGGTGGCCCCCGCCTGCGTGGCGAAGGCGGCGAACACCGAGGCGTCGGCGAGGGGGAAGCAGTCGATGTAGACGTCGTTGGCGCGCAGCTCCGCGCCGATCGCCGCCCACTCGTCCCAGGTGGTCGGCACGCCCGCGCCGATCTGGTCCATGACCTCCGGCTGGTAGAAGTACGCCATCGGGCCGGAGTCCTGCGGGATCCCGTAGACGCCGCCGGTGTAGCTCACCTGGTTCCACAGCGTCTCGTCGTAGAGGTGCGCGTACTCGTCCGCGCCGTAGCGGCTGAGGTCGACCAGCCCGTTGACGAGCATGAACTCGGGGATGGAGCGCATCTCGACCTGGCCGATGTCCGGCCCACCGCCCGCCGCGAGTGCGGAGTACAGCTTCTGGTACCCGCCCGCGTTGCCGCCGGGGATCCAGACCGCCTCGACCTCGATATTCGGGTGGCTGGCGTTCCAGACATCCGCTACCTTCTGCAGGTCCTTGAGCCAGGCCCAGTACTGCAGCTTGACCTTCTCGGTGCCGGCCGCGGCGATCACCGGCGCGCTGTTGACCGAGGTCGTGCCCGGTGTGGCGCATCCGGCCAGCATCGCGATCGCGGCGGTGCTGAGCCCCGCGGTGAGTAGTTGTCGTCGGGTCAGGGGTGACATGTGACCTCACTTCGTTGTGTGGCGTACAGGTTTGCGCGGCGCCGTAGGAGCACTGCGCACCGGAGTGACACCGGTTCACAGACGCTAACACAGAACTCGAGTGACCACTCGAGTTTCATTCGGGATGTGCGGTACGCTGCCGCCATGACCAACTCCCCGACCGGCGTCGGCCGTCGAGGGCCCTACGCGAAATCCACGGAACGCCGCCGCACCATCGTCGACGCCGCCTACGCGGTCTTCGTCTCGCGCGGCTACCAGGGTGGATCCCTGCAGGAGGTCGCCAACACGGTGGGGATGAGCCAGACCAGCCTGCTGCACTACTTCCCGACGAAGAGCCACCTGCTGCTGGCCGTGCTCAACCGCCGCGACTCGGTCGCCCGCGACGGCTCCCCGCCGCCGCCCGACGAGACGATGGTGGAGAGCGTGCTGCGCCAGGCCGCCTTCAACGAGACGCACCCCGGCATGATCGAGCTGTACACGATCCTCAGCGCGGAGTCGCTCACCGCCGACCACCCGGGGCGGGAGTTCTTCGTCGACCGCTTCACCGCGCTGCGCGGCGACTACGCCGCGGGCTTCGCCGAACTGGCGGAGCGGGGCCGGCTGCGGCCCGGCGTCGATCCGGCGGTAGCCGCATCCGCTCTCGTCGCCCTGTGGGACGGCCTGCAGCTGCAGTGGCTGTATGCGCCCGACGAGATCGACGTGGCGGCGATCCTCGGCAGCTACCTCGACCTCGTGATCCTGCCCGAGCAGGAGCGCCCGATCTAGGCCGTCGGGCGCAGCTCGCGGCCGTGGCCGACGATCGCGTAGATGATCAGCAGGTTGACGGCGATGATGATGAACGACCACCACGGCTGCACCGGCACGAGGATCATCTGCACGATGCAGCCGAGGACCGCGAGCACGACGGCGACGATGCGCGCCCAGAGCGCCCCGTTCAGCAGCGCGAGCCCGGTGAGGAGGGTGAGTGCGCCGATGGCGACCGTCCACCAGCCCCAGCCCGCCACGTCGAAGACCAGCAGCTCCCCGCGCACCTCCGCGAAGTAGGCGTCGGGGCCGAGCAGGGCGGCGAGGCCCTGCACCAGGCCGAAGATCCCGTTGACGACGAGGATCACCCCGGCGAACCTCGCCCAGTCGGTCCACCCCAGGGCGTGTGTCGAACTCCTCGCGCTGCTCATGCGCACAGCCTCCGCCCGCGGTGGGCCGGGCGGGTCACCCGCGACGGATGAATTCGACTGTCTGTGTGTTATCTGGGTGTTCGCTGGCCGGGGCCGCTTTCGCCGGAGCCGGACCGCCGCCCCGAATATAGTTGGTGCACACCAACTAATAATCAGGGGGACACAGTGGACATCACTACGCAGCCGACCGGCGCCACGCAGACCATCAGCACGCACGACGGCTACCTCGAGGCGCAGGCCGCCGTCGACGCCCTCTCCGACGCCGGCTTCCCGGTGGAGCACGTCAACATCGTCGGGCGCGACATCCGCATCGTCGAGGACGTCACCGGACGCCTCACCAACGGCAAGGCCGCACTGAACGGCGCTGCCGGGGGAGCCTGGTTCGGCCTCCTCCTCGGCGTTCTCCTCGGCATCTTCCTCCCGGTCGGCAGCTGGATCGCACTGGCGCTCAGCGCCGTGGTGTTCGGCGCGATCTGGGGCGCGGTGTTCGGCTTCGCCGGCCACTGGGCCACCCGCGGACGCCGCGACTTCGCCTCGCGCCAGCGCCTCGAGGCCGGCCGCTACGACATCCTCGTCGACAGCGCGTACGCCGACGAGGCCGCACGGGTGCTCGGCTTCGCGAAGTCCGTCTAGGCGGTCTTCACCCGTCGGGCGAACGGGGCGGCCGGGCCGGGTTAGCGTAAGGGCATGCTCTGGGGACGCCTGTACTTCGCCGCGCAGGCGCTCGCCGGAGCCGCCTGGTGGATCGCCGTCGCCCTCTCGCCGTTCGTGCGCGAGGCGACGCTCGGCCGCCTCGACCCGGTGGCGGTCGCCGTCGCCGACATCCCGCTCTTCGTGATCGCCTCGGCGCTGGCGGCCCTCGGCCTGCGCCCTGCCGCCTGGATCGCCGCCGTGTGGACGCTCCTCGTGGCCGTCGCGCTCGCGGTGTACGCCACCGTCACCACCGAGGCCGGCTGGGGCGTGCTCGTGATGGCGGCGGCCGCCGGCTGCTCGCTGCTCGCCCTGTGCCTGCTCACCCGCGGCCGCATCCCCACCGAGTGGATCATCGCCGGCCCCTTCGCCTTCCGCCCCGCGGCACCGCGCAGCAGCGCCCTCCACCACGTGGCGGCCACCTTCGCGCAGATCGTCGTGTTCTGGGGCTTCTTCCTGGTCGTGCTCCCGATCGTGGTGGGCTGGCTCGAGCGGCGGTGGGCCGTCGGCTTCGAGTGGCCGTGGATCTCCGGCATCGTCGGGGTGGTCGTGCTGGTGCTCGCCTGCGCGCTGGGCATCTCCTCGGCGGTCTCGATGTCGGTGCGCGGCCGGGGCACGCCGCTGCCGTCCGCGATGCCGAACCGGCTCGTCATGGCGGGTCCCTACCGGCACATCCGCAATCCGATGGCCGTCGCCGGCATCGTGCAGGGCGTCGCGGTGGGGCTCATGCTCGGGTCGTGGCTCGTCGTCGCCTACGCCCTGATCGGCTCCCTGCTCTGGAACTACGCGGTCAGGCCCCTCGAGGAGGCCGACCTCGAGGAGCGCTTCGGCGACGAGTACGCGCGCTACCGCGACGCGGTGCGCTGCTGGGTGCCCCGGCTGCCGCGCGAGCCCGCGGCGGTGGTGTCGTGAGCCGGGCCGCGATCGAGCTGCTCGCCCGCATCGACGCCGTCGGTATCCGGCTCTGGGTGCCAGGCGAGTTCCCCCAGGCGCGACTGGCCGACGCCTCCTTCAGCGCGGTGAAGGCGGCAACGGTGCAGCTGCTGCTCGACGACGGCCTGCTCGACGACACCGGCGCGGCCCTGGTGGTCTCGCCGCGCGGGGCGGCCGCGCTCGACGCGCACCCCGAGGTGCGCGACCGCGCCCGCCGGTTCTACCGCGACGAGGCGCTGCTCGCCGCGGAGGGTGTGCGCTCCGAGCAGCACAAGCCGCGCTTCCCGCGCCAGGGCGCCCGCCCTACTTGACGAGGTCGTGCAGGGTGATCAGGTAGCCGTCCGGATCCGCGAAGGTGAAGGTGCGCCCGAACGGCCCGTCGACCGGTGCCGACGCGATCGTGTGGCCGTCGGCGACGAGGGCGTCGTGCACGCTCTGCGCGTCGTCGGAGTGCATCCAGACGCCGACGCCCAGGCCGAGCGGCTCCCCCGACTCGAGGTCGACGCCGGGCAGCGGCGGGCGCACGGCGAACGACGCCGGTGCCGTGCCGAAGACGACCGCGTTCGGCGGGCCGGGCTGGCGGGCGAAGCCGAGGTACTTCCCGTAGAAGGCGGCGGATGCGGGAACGTCGCGCACCTGCAGGGAGATGAAGCCGGGTCCTGATGTCGTCATGATGTCCTCTTTCTATCGTGTCAGTCTGCTGACATCCAGAACTCTATGTCAGAATGTTGACATGAGTCAATCGGGGCAGGGAATCGATCTGGAGACGTCGCTGGGGTACCTGCTGAAGGAGGCCTCGAGCGCCCTGCGCTCGGCGATGGAGGCGGTGCTGCGCCCGCTCGGGATGAACATCACCCACTACTCCTGCCTCGAGCTGCTCGCCCAGCGCCCCGGGCTGTCGAACTCCGAACTCGCCCGCGGCACCTTCGTGACGCGGCAGTCGATGAACGTGCTGCTGCAGGCCCTGGAGCGCGACGGTCTCGTCAGCCGCCCCGAGCAGCCGGCGGCCGGCCGTGTGCTCCCGACGCGGATCACCGCGGCGGGCCGGCGCCAGCTCGCGACCGCCAGTGCGGCGGTCAGGGGCGTCGAGGACCGGATGCGGGGTGGCCTCGACGCGCACGAGCAGAAGCAGCTGCGATCGATGCTCGCCCGCTGCGTCGTCTCGCTGCGGGAGCCCGCCTAGCCTCGCTCAGATCAGCGAGCGCTGCATGATCGCCGACGACAGCGCCGCCACCGGCTCGGCCGGTGCGAGCGGGTTCGACAGCAGGGTGAAGCGCACCTGGCCGAGCGTAGGCAGGTCGAAGCGCCTGCTCACCTTCACCAGGTCGTCGGGGATGAGCGTGTGCGGGTAGACGGCCACGCCGAGCCCCGCCCGCACCGCGGCGAGCACGCCGTTCACCTCGCGCGTGTTGCAGCCGATCCGCCAGGTGCGGCCGTCCGCCTCCAGCGCCTCGATCGCGAGCCGCCTGCTGATGCTCGGCGACTGGTACATCACCAGCGGCACCGGCTCTCCCGGCTCGAGCAGCGTCTTCTCCTGCGCCATCCACACCATCTCGTCGGTGCGCACCACGGTGCCCACCTCGGTCGACGCCGGGTCGGTGGCCTCGGGAAACTGCTTGATGAACACCAGGTCGAGCTGCCCCGCCTTGAGCCTGCGGTGCAGCACCCCGCTCTGGTTGACGACGAGCTCCAATGAGATGTGCGGATGCGACTGGCGGAAGTGCCGCAGGATGCGTGGCAGCTGCGTCGTGGCCAGATCGTCGGCGGCGCCGAAGCGCAGCCTGCCCCGCGTCGCCGACCCGCTGAAGTAGGTCGAGGCCGCCGCGTGCGCGGCCAGGATGGTGCGCGCGAAGCCCGCCATGGCGTCGCCGTTGTCGGTGAGCCGCACCTCGCGGGTGTCGCGGGCCACGAGCTGGCGGCCGGCCGCGCCCTCGAGCTTGCGGATCTGCTGGCTCACCGTGGGCTGGCTGAGCCCGAGCTGCGCCGCGGCGCCGGTGAAGCTGCGCGTCTCGGCGACGGCGAGGAATGTCTTGAGCAGTACCGGGTCGAACATCGCGGGGCCTCTCATTCGAAAACGTAATGCCAGTTATACCCTCGATTGACTATCGCGATCAATGTGCCCCTCGCTACGGTCGATAGTGCCGCTTCCGGCCGATACGCGACTACTCCCAG
>Ga0247741_1000124_pt1 | contig 54242 bp, 47 predicted proteins | sample UWRJL213509R2_FD_180945 | JGI IMG/M metagenome (GOLD analysis project Ga0247741, IMG submission 180945) | Plant litter microbial communities from Arlington Agricultural Research Station in Wisconsin, United States - UWRJ-L213-509R-2 | ecosystem: Environmental > Terrestrial > Plant litter >... | reverse complement strand
CCGCGTCGTCGAGGAGGCGCCCAGCTACAGCTTTGTCGTGGACAGGTTCTGCAGGTACATCACCCGTCACCTGGCCCGTGATGAACGGTAGGTGCAGTGCAGGCGTGTCCTCGCCAACAACCTCACGCAGCGCAGCCGTGTCCGTGCCTGCTTGTAGGGCCTGGCGAACTTTCTTGTCAGACATAACGCCCGTTGTCGTATTAAACAGTGCATACACGCCAGCATTAACCGGCTTTCGCTCGACCGTATACCTACTATTATCAGCAATCTTTTTAGTATCACTCACGGACATATCAGTCGCAGCATTTACCTCAGAGGTGGTAACAGCCCGAAGGATTGCATCGCTACTGCTATAGGCGTGTAATTGGAAACGATCAAGTTTTGGTGCACCTTTATAGTACGAATCATTGCGCGCAAGGTGAATGATATCGCGATCAGTCGCTGCATCAACTTCCTGAATGAAACGCAGCGTAAATGGACCACTCCCCACCGGCTTGGTGCTAAAACTATTTTCACGTATCGCGCCGGGCTCAACGTCGCGAAGAATATGCTCGGGAAGAATTGGCAAAAAGTTCAAAGCGTGCGGGAAGGCCGCATAAACCGCTGGTAGCTTGAACGATACCGTTCGATCATCGACTTCCGTTGCCGTAATATCATTCCAGCCACTAATCGTCGACCTTGTTGCGGGATCCTTCAAAAGGTTCACGGTAAAGACCACGTCTTTTGCACGAACGTACAGGCCATCCTGCCAACGTGCATCTGGACGAATCTTCAGCGTGTAGGTCGTACGGTCATCGCTAATAGTCATGTCTTCGGCAAGGTCGTAGTTGAGGTTCCCTGTTTTGTCATAGGTGAGGAGACGAGAGAACAAAAGATAACTTGCCGAATCCTCGGCGCTCGTCTTTGCAAAAATCGGGTTCAGCGTCTCGACAGGACCAAGTACAGCCTCGGCATACGTACCGTCGTTAGCGTTAGCGAGTGTGCGGTAACTTTGCTGGTACCACATGAGCTGCAAACCGCTCGCTCCAATAATCACACCAATGGCTAGCACCCAGAGGGCGATGTGTCGTCGTACTTCGCGAATGCTATCCATTCGCTTGAAAACAAAGCGACGGGCGTGCTTGATAGTCGCGCCCTCAACTTTTTTCATGCGACGGGTCAGTTCTTTAGAGCTAAAGCTTAGCTTTGGAAGACGGCGCCATTTACTGGGTTGGTGTTCAGCCACGTTGCTCGATCACTCCTTTAGTTAGCGGCTGGCAATAATAGGCCAGCAAGAATTGAAAGGACGAAAATTACTGCAAAGATGACACTTACCTCAAAAAGGTTTTTGTCGATACCGCGACGGGTCGTATACAGTTCGCCCGAGCTACCGAATCCAGCACCAAGTGTTGCACCACGTTGCTGCAAAAGAATAGAAATAATCATCAGAATCCCTGAGGCAACGTTCACGATTTGTAGAATTGTATCAATTGTCATAACTTACTCCTGGTTTACCGCCCCGAATTTCGACTGCGGCACTTACTATATAGTTTATCAGACTGAGGATGATTCCGGTAAGAATCGAGTTGAAGAAAGACATCGAAATACCTGGCGTAAGCAGAAGTGAGATGTAAACAAGTGCACCGTTAACCACCAGCATAAAGAGGCCAAGTGATAGCAAGATGGCCGGCAGTGACAAAATTACAGCCAACGGCTTTAAGATACTATTTACTATCGAGAAAATAAAACCAGCAAACAAGAAAACGCTGACGCCGGCGGTCACTTCAACGTTCTCGTACCCCGTTCCAAGCAAGCGAAACGCAATCCAAAGCCCAAAAGAGCTCAGCACCCATCGGATTATAAATACAAGAGTTTGTTGTTTCATATCGTTTTTTTAGTATATCACAACGAGGTGGGCAGCTGCTGACTCAGGTTCTCGTGGCCTGACTCGGTAATTAAAATGTCATCTTCAATGCGTACGCCAATGCCCTCTTCGGGGATATAAATGCCCGGCTCTACTGTCAGGACCATCCCTACCTGGAATGCTTTCGGACCACCCAAAGAATCATGAACATCGATACCTAATCCGTGACTGATTGCGTGCGGGAAGTACTTGCGGTAATCTGCGGCGCTTTGCAAAAGCCCAAGATTATCCAAAGCTTTCTTCATAATTTCGTCAACCATGGCACTATACTGCTGGACATCTAGGCCTGGTCGCAGCAATGCAATAATTTCGTAATGCGCCTGCTCGACTGCTGCATGAACAGCGCGTTGACGATCAGTGAGCGATCCATGCGCATACGTGCGAGTGATGTCCGCCGGGTATCCTTGAAGCTGCGCCCCGACATCGATCAATACCAATTGACCATCCGTCAACTCTGACTGATTTTTTCCATAGTGCAATGTGCAGGCGTTTTTACCTGCTGCCACAATTGGATCGTAGGCGTGTCCCGCTGCGCCGCTGCGGCGAAAGTGGTGCGTGAAATCAGCTTCTATTTCATATTCGTGCCGATATGCTGAAAAATCGCGCTTTACCATTTCAAAACCCGCTACAGTCAATGCGATTGCCGATCGTAGTGCTGCAATCTCCTCGGGCTGTTTAATCGCTCGCAGAGAAGCAAGGTTACTACGGCAATCTTCGACCGACTCAAATAGTTTCTCGAGTCGTTCGTACATAGCTATTGGGCCTGGATTCATGGCAAAATCATAATGCTGGCCATGAGGGTCTTTGGCGATTGAAGCAACCGTCTTGTGAGCATACACCAGCTCTTCAAGTAGCATCTCGCCCGCCGCATAAGATAACACCTCGTCAACACCGCTCACATGCTTCGCTTGATCAAACGAAAGGCTGCCATCGAATATCAGATGGACCTCATCGACGTCCGGCGCAACTAAATAGCTTTTTTGATCAGTCATAATCAATACCCATCCAGCAGCTTCAATGCCAGTTAAGTACCAAAAGTTAGCTTCCTGGGTAAATGCAAATGCTGCGTCATTTGACCGCTGCACAGATATATGTCCAGCCAAAACACCAATTTTGGCCGATGTCAATTCCATAAGCGCTTGTCTGTTACGTGTAAAAAAGTGTGACTGCATATAATCCGCTGCTATGGCTCGACTTCCTAGGAAGAGACCGTAGTGCTCCAATCGCCCTGTCGATCACCATTGACCGCTTTAACGTGACAGTAATAAGTAATCCCGTTCACGATACCACCCCCTGTCAGCACAGCGTTTGTTGTTGTCGCCCCTGACAGTTGGTTTTGAACAAGTCCATCACTAAAGCCTGCATCTTTAGCACATACAACCAGATACTGTAGAGCATAATTTGGCGTGGGATTGACCCAGTTAACAGTTAGCGTCCCGGAGCTAGCGACAACAGTAACATTCACCACCTTTCCTATCGGAGGGAGTGCAGTTCTCGTTGCGCATGTTCCTTGGCCGACATCGTTTGTCTTGTTTAGGTTATCGATATAATACTTAATCGTACTAATCTCTAAACTTGTCCCATCAATACAGAAAGACCTTGGATCGGATGATTGCAGTGTCACCTGGACATCGTTACTCGCGACAAAACTAGTTGGAATGGTGGCTGGGTAGCCATTGTTAAATGTTCTCGAAGACTCCATGGTCGCCGCAGCTTGCACAAGATTACTGCGCACTGCTGCCGTTGTCGTAGAAGTGCGCCACGCGCCGTACGATACCAGCGTGACCGCAGCCAAAATACCAATAACAGCAATCGAGACAACGAGCTCAACAATAGTAAAGGCTGATTTGGATGTGTGCGTTTTTATCATAATGTTCTGTGCCCATAATATAGGCACACTCCTATTAGCACAAGCTTCGTACTTATCGTTGCAAGTAGGGTTTGATGAGTAGCACTTTCTTTTCCCCAATAGCTGCAATTAATGCGCTTTCCTCAGCAGCAGCAACGCCGCGCATACTACCAAACGTCTTCAATAGTTTCTTGCGTGTCGCTGGGCCTATGCCGGGGATCTCTTCGAGTGCATTTGCGGTTTGTTTTGCTCGTTTCAAAACCGTATGGTAACTGACCGCAAAACGGTGCGATTCATCGCGAATACGTTGAAATAACTTCGTGACGTCAGAATAAGTAGACGGCAAGGTTGCGCCGCGTAAATTTTTCGAGTGCGCCGAGGCATTCAGTTGGCCCGGGTGTAAATTGACGACATAGTAATCACCCGATGTCATGACGGAAATGCCAACGCTAGGCGTATTAACGTACTGTGCAAGAAAATCGAGCGAAAGATTGGACCGTGTTCGGTGCACAATCACTTCTTCTTCGCGCTTGGCGATGCTGATCATCGGAATCTTCAGATCGCGTTCTTCCAGAGCCTTCAGTGCCACATCTAGCTGCCCTTTTCCGCCATCAATCAGAATAAGATCCGGCGTGCCCCATGCTTTTAGGTTTTTTTCACTCAGTCGACGCTGCAGTGTTTCATGCATATTAAAATAATCGTCATTTTGTTCAATACGTGTTTTGAATTTACGATAATTACCGCGGTCACTCACACCATTCGTAAATACCACCATACTCGCGACCACGTTTGTTCCACCCATGTGACTAATGTCGTAGCCTTCAATGCGAGCAGGAATTTTTGGTAGGCCGAATAGCTCGACCAAACTCGATAACGCCTTGTCCTTACTGATATCTAGGAATTCACGGTCACCAAACATAATGCGGTGCTGCAACGCCTTCAGGTCACTCAGTTTATTTCGATACGACGCCGCACTTTCAAAATCCTGCAGGGCCGCGGCAGCCTTCATTTCTTTTTCAAGTTCAGTAATAATACTGGTTCGCCCACCTTCGATATAACGGATCAAGCGCCGTAAGGTCGACTTATACTCAGCCGATGTCGTCCCTGGTCGTGGACTCAGCCCAATGTGTGAATCAAGGTCAGGACGTCCAGTTGTCTTCGGTGGGGCGGTGTAATACGGGAACACTTTACGCAAAAAACGCATCGCTTTCTTGATTGTAAAGCCGTTGTAATAGGGGCCATAATACTCGGCGCCGTCATCTGCCGGGTTGCGCGTAAAGCATACATATGGCCATTCACTTTTCATATCAATCCGAATAAAGGTCTGTGACTTATCATCACGTAGTAAAATATTAAACCGCGGCATGTACCGTTTAACCATTTCAGATTCCAAAAATAGTGCGTCGAGTTCGCTCTCCGTCTCTACCCAATCAGTGTCATGAATCTCTTCGACGAGCGCCTTGGTCTTAATATCCATATCCCGGGTGCTTTGGAAGTACTGGCGTACTCGATTCTTTAGCACCGCCGCCTTACCAACGTAAATTATTTCGCCAGTTTTTGACTTATGGAAATAAACCCCTGGCGAGCGCGGAAGGGTTTTTAATTTCTGCTGGAGTTTTGACTCTTTCGAATCCATATAGCTATTGTACCGTTAAAATTAAACAGTTTGCGTTGCTTTTTGGCGGCACGCATCAGTGTGGAATAAAAGATCAGGATTTTCTTTACAGGTTTCGCAGATCAGCACGAGGTCATTACAGTTTGCCCAAGCGCAGTTTTCATAATTGCTGGTCGATTGTTTGCAGTGGCTACATTCACCGATCACTTTAGTGTGATCAGAGAAATCGACCGTCATTCGGTCATCAAAGACACGCAAGCTGCCTTCCCACAGGCCGTCATCGCCAAACTCTTCACCGTATTTCACAATGCCGCCATCAATTTGATAGACTTCCTTGAAGCCACGATTTACCATCAATGCACTCAGAATTTCACAGCGAATTCCACCGGTGCAATAGGTCACAATTGGCTTGTCTTTGATACCGTCGTATTTGCCGCTTTCGAGTTCTTTGATAAAGTCACGGCTGGTGTGCACATCGGGCACAACGGCATTCTTAAACTTCCCGATAGCAGCTTCGTGGGCATTGCGGCCATCAAAGAAAACGACGTCGTCGCGTTCTTGTACTAACTTATTAATTTCTTTTGGTTTTAGGTGTTTACCACCACCAACAACACCGTTTTCATCAACACGTAGCTCATCGGCAGCATCAAACGCAACAATCTCCGAACGAACCTTGACGCTCATTCGAGGGAAGTCTTCACGACCACCATCACTCCACTTAAAGACAATATCCTTAAAGCCAGCCAATTCTTTAGTGGTCTTGATGTATGTTTTCAGGTCATCCAGCTCGCCGCCAACCGTTCCGTTGATGCCGTGTGGCGAGATCAAAATGCGCCCACGAAGATCAAGTCCTTCAGTCAGGTTTTTTTGCCACAAACGAATCGCATCAGGATCTTTGATGGGGGTGAACTTGTAATAAAGGAGTATTTTTTGCACAAACCATATTATACCACGTTTACCGGTGTTATACTTATGACATGACCGTGATCGATGATCACAACCTCAAATATCGAACATAAACCATTCAGGAGTAGTATGAAAAAAACCGACGGCATCCGACTTATTTTAAGTTTCTATTGGGATGAGCTAAAAAAATACCCACGCAGCATCATTGCCATCCTGCTACTAGTGCCAACCGGCGTGTTCTTTAACGCATTTGCCGTTACCTATATCGTCTCATCAGTGATCGACCGACTTTCAACTGGCGGCGTTGTGCCCCTCGATCAGCTCTGGAACGTCTTCGGCTTTCACATTATCGGGTTCCTCGTCTCGGCGCTTGCCGGCGAGCTGGTTATTTGGCGCCTCATCCTTTGGGTGCACTGGAAACTTGAAATCAAAGTCACCTTTGGGCTCTACAACCGCGCTTTTGCCTTTTTAACCCACCAAAGCTCACAATTCCACTCTGATAAATTCGGCGGCTCGCTGGTGTCACAGACCAATAAATTCGTTAGTACGTATGTCCGCTTTGCCGATACATTAGTATGGAACGTCATTCCATTTATTTCAGTACTTATCTTTACACTCGCCATCCTTGGTTCACGCATACCCTGGTTTGCCGTCGGACTTGCTGTCGTGGCGATCGCTTTCATCGTCATTAGCATTCGAAGTTACACAAAAATTGCCCACCTTAACGAAATCAGCTCGAACGCTGACACAAAGCTCAGCGGGCAAATTGCTGACATGATCAGTAATATCTTGGCGGTCAAAAGTTTTAGCGCAGAAAAGGTCGAAGCGCATCGATTCGCACAACTGAACAAGCAATCCGCCAAGGCATCACATGGACTACTTAGCGCCACCACCAAGCGCGATCTAGGTTTCGCCGCCTCACTCTCGTCATTACTGCTCATTATGTTTGTCTCGATCCTCGTTGGCCAAGCAGTTGCGGGTATCACGATTGGAACGATGGTCTTGATGTTGACCTATAGCATGAACCTTTTTGGGCAGCTATGGAGTGTTAACGGTATGGCCCGCAGCTTTAATAGGGGCTACGGTGACGCGCTCCCGATGGCACGTATCCTTTCCGAAGACATCGTCATCAAAGACCCAACGACACCAATCAAGGGAGCAATTACAAAAGGTGCCATTGAACTCAAAGACCTCGTTTTCTCCTACAGCGAAAAAGATATTTTATTTCAGGACCTCCAGCTTGCTATCCCAGCCGGACAGCGAGTGGGGCTCGTGGGGCGCTCTGGGTCGGGCAAGACAACGATCACCAATCTTCTGCTGCGATTCCTCGATATTGATCAAGGTAGCATCACTATTGACGGTAACGACATCCGACACATGGCGCAGGCCGATGTGCGCGCCGCTATTGCGTATGTCCCGCAGCAGCCACTCTTGTTTCACCGCTCAATTCGCGAAAACATAGCCTACGGCAAACCCGATGCAACCGAGGCTGAAATCACTGCCGCCGCCGACAAAGCCAACGCACTCGAATTCATCAATAAATTGCCCGACGGATTCGAGACGCTCGTTGGCGAACGAGGCGTCAAACTATCTGGCGGACAACGTCAACGTATCGCTATCGCCCGAGCGGTCCTCAAAGATGCTCCTATTCTTGTGCTCGACGAGGCCACCTCTGCACTCGATAGCGAAAGCGAGCGACTCATTCAAGACGCCCTACAAAAATTAATGAAGGGGCGAACCAGCATCGTGATCGCCCACCGCCTCTCGACAATTGCAGCACTTGACCGCATTATCGTCCTAGAAGACGGCGCAATCATCGAAGATGGTTCTCACGAAAAGCTCACCGCACAAAAAGGCATGTACGCCAAGCTTTGGACACACCAATCTGGTGGCTTCATCGAAGAATAATCCTACGCCGCACAATAAAAATAACTCCGCGTTGATAGCGGAGTTATTTTATTCAGACAAACAGTATTACTTGCTTGCTTCTTCGGCTGGTGCTGCTGGTTCAGCTTCTTCACCATTTTCAGCTGCAACCTCTGTGTCGAGTGTTGCATCACCTGCGGCAGCGTCATTAGCTGCTTCAAGTGCTGCTGGTTCGTACACACTAGCGATCACAAGGTCGGTCAGCTGTGGAGCTTCGTCGTCCTCTTCTTCGTGACCAGTAACGCGTTCGACGAATGAAACGTTTTCAGGGAGGGTGATGTCACCAACCGTGAGTTGTTCGCCAGCTTCCTTCAAGTTCGCAATTGATACTTCAAGTGCTTCAGGAAGGTTCATTGGGAACGCACGTACTTCAATACTGTCGATTGCCTGCAAGACGATAAGTCCAGCTTTTTCAGCTTCGCTTTCGCCTTCGCCGATAAGACGAATTGGCACCTGTGCGATAATCAATTCATTCTGCTTTACAGCGTGGAATGAGACGTGGCGAGTGAGGCCTTTAACAGGATCACTGTCAACATCCTTGATCATACCGATTTCTTTTTTTGTACCGATAGTCAGGTGCACTGGTGTGTGCTTGCCTGCGTCACGAATGACTTTATCGATCACATTCTGTGGTGCTTGAACGTTAATTGGCTCAAGACCAGCTCCATACACGATTGCCGGAACAATTCCGTCGCGTCGTAGTTGTCGTACTTTTTTACCTTGCAATACGCGAAGGTCTAGGTTTAGGGTAATTTTATCTCCCATGTCTCTCTCCTTATGTGGATACCTTTACGGAAATAATTTGTAACCTCATTATTATAGCATTTTTCGTGTTAAAATGAGTGGAATGATACCTGGTGTTGATCTAATAGACTTTATTGTATGGGCAAGCATCTTCGGCGTTGCCGCGGTTATCTTTGCTGAGTCCGGTCTTCTTATCGGCTTTTTCCTTCCCGGAGATAGTCTTCTTTTCACAACTGGCTTCCTGATTCACGCTGGCATCCTCGCCGTTGATATTCACTTAGCCGTCCTTATTATCTTTATCGCCGCTGTTCTTGGTGACAGCGTAGGCTACAGTTTTGGTCGCCGAGCTGGTCCACGCATCTTCAAGCGAAAAGATGCCCGACTTTTCAAACAAGAATATATCGTCAAGGCACAAGAATTCTACGAAAAACATGGTGGCAAGACAATCATAATCGCCCGTTTCATTCCTATCGTCCGCACCTTCGCCCCTGTCGTCGCCGGCGCAAGTCACATGCCTTACCGACGATTCCTGGCCTTTAACGTCATTGGTGGTTTGCTATGGGCAGCCGGCGTGACATACCTTGGCTTCTTCCTTGGTGCATGGTTCGAATCAATGGGCTGGGAAATTGATCACGTACTCCTCCCTATCATTGCAATTATCATTCTTATCTCTGTACTCCCTCCAGCAATCCATATCTTCAAAAACAAGAAGAATCGCGACGCACTATGGAACGGCACAAAAAAGCAGCTCAACTCTATCTTTCACCGCGCTAAATAGTTACAGCGCATAAACTCAAGATCAGCGGCAGTAAGCCTTGTTAAATCCCGCTTATGCATCCATACTAAAGACACCTATGCGCCACCTCGCGAATCACTTCCTTGGTTCACACCTTACCCACGACGGCGTTATTTTTCGTGTCTGGGCACCGTTTGCTACGTCAGTTAGCGTACTTGTTAGCAAAGAGTTTGCCTGGGTCGAAACGATCCTTATAGGAGAGGTTGCTGGCTACTGGTCCGGTACTGTCAAGGACGCGAAGCCAGGGCAATCGTATAAATATCGTATCGTTACCAGTGACGGGCAGATCGTCGAGCGTAATGACCCACGAGCGCGCCAACTCACCGTATCCGACCATGGATCATCGGTGATTATTAACCCCGACTACAATTGGGAAGGTATTACCGCACCTATCATTCCCACTGAAAAAATCATCATGTACGAGCTACACGTCGGCACCTTCAACCGTCCCGATGCGGCAACGCCGGGGACATTTCACACCGCAATCGAAAAACTGGACTACCTACAAAACCTCGGCGTGAACATGATCGAACTCATGCCCGTCACGAGTATGGCTATGAGTAACGGCTGGGGATATGCACCGAACTATATCTACTCCGTCGAGAACTCGTACGGGGGTCGTCACGGGTTACTCGATTTTGTCAAAGCTTGCCACAAACGCGGTATCGGTGTCGTACTTGATGTTGTCTATAATCATTTCTTTCCCAATACTGACCTGTGGCAATTTGACGGCTGGAGCGAGCATGACCGCGGAGGTATCTATTTTTATAACGACGAGCGTGGCGACACACCATGGGGTGGTCGGCCTGATTATGGGCGTCCAGAAGTACGACAATTCCTTCTTGATAATGTCACCATGTGGCTGACCGAATATCACATCGATGGACTACGTGTTGATTCGACCGTCTACATGCGTAATACCAAAGGACCTGAGGGCGACACCACAAGCGAGATAGCCGATGCTTGGTCACTACTGCAAGAGATGTCCCAACTAGCCCACAAGATCAATCCGTCCGTCTTGATGATTGCGGAAGACAGCTCGGTCAATGATCGCATCACTCAGCCAGTAAGTCAGGGTGGGGCTGGTTTTGACGCACAGTGGGGTCTCGGATTCCCACACACCCTTCGATCTATGCTAAACCTCGAAGATAGTCAGTACGGCGATAGCCTCGTCAAAGAGCTACTCCATACATACACAAACGAATCACGCCCGACATCTGCAGCCTTTCAAAAAGTCATCTTTAGCGACTCACACGATACCGCTGCCAATGGCTCGGTACGTATTAACGAAGCAGCTACCCCGGGCAACGCAGGAAGCGTCTTCGCGCGGCAGTTTAGTCTTCTTGCCGATGCTATCATGCTGACCGCTCCTGGCATCCCTATGCTGCTACAAGGCGCAGAGTTCATGCAAGAAGGCAGCTTTAATGATTGGCAGATGCTGAACTGGGACAAAACAGCTCAATTCGCTGGTATTGTACTCGCCCATCAACACCTCATTAATCTTCGCATCGATACCTACAAAAATACCACCGGTCTGACCGGACCGCATATCGAAATATTTCATCAGGACAACGAGAACAAGATCATAGGATACCGCCGCTGGCTTGATGGTGGCATTCGAGATGACGTCATTGTTATTGCCAATTTTAACGATCAACGATTCAAACACTACGAGCTGATTCTTCCCATCGAAGGAACATGGCGCGTACGCTTCAACAGTAGCTGGAAGGGCTATAGCCCAGACTTCAACGAAACGCATGTCACAACTGTTACCACCGACGGGTCACAGCGCATCAATATTGAACTTGCCGACTACAATCTTATTATCCTATCGCAGGATTAAATTCTTGATAACAAAACTACAAAAGTGCTTTGAGGTATTTGCCAGTAAATGATGCAGGCACCTTTGTGATCTGCTCCGGCGTTCCAGAGGCCACGACAGTTCCTCCACCCATACCACCTTCAGGACCCATGTCGATAACGTGGTCGGCGGTTTTGATGACATCAAGGTTGTGTTCAATAATCACCATACTGTTGCCACCTTCAACCAGCTGCTGCAAGATTGCAGTCAAGCGTTTGACGTCGGCACTGTGCAGTCCAGTGGTTGGCTCATCGAGAATATAAAGTGTCTTGCCAGTTGAGCGACGCGATAACTCAGAGGCTAATTTAATACGCTGCGCTTCACCACCAGAAAATGTCGTAGCTGGCTGACCAAGCTTGATATACCCGAGTCCGACTTGCACGAGTGTATTGAGCTTACGAGCAATCGTCGGCAAGTTCTCGAAGAACTTTGCACCATCCTCAACGGTCATCTCAAGAACATCACTAATCGTGGCGTCTTTGTATTTAATTTCGAGGGCTTCACGGTTATAGCGTTTCCCTTTACAAACATCGCAAGTAACGTAGACGTCGGGCAAGAAGTGCATTTCAATCTTGATGACACCGTCACCCTGACAGTTTTCACAGCGTCCACCTTTGACATTAAAACTGAATCGGCCAGCTTTGTAGCCTCGAATGTTAGCTTCATTAGTACTCGCGAATAGTTCACGGATGGGCGTAAAGACACCAGTGTAGGTTGCCGGGTTTGAACGAGGCGTACGACCAATAGCGGACTGATCGATAACAATCACCTTATCAAGCTGTTCAATACCTTCGATGTTATCGTGAGCCCCTGGTACAACGTGAGCACGGTGCAAACGAGCAGACAATTCCTTGGCAAGGATATCATTCACAAGCGTTGATTTGCCCGAGCCGCTCACTCCACTGACAACCGTCATAATCCCCAGCGGGAATTCGACGTCGATGTTGCGCAGGTTGTTTTCGCGGGCACCACGAATGACAAGTTTACGATCCTTCACAACTGGGCGGCGCTTCTTCGGCACATCAATCTTTTCGGCACCACTAAGGTAGCGTCCGGTAATGCTGTCCTTATTTTTTGCAACCTCAGCCGGAGTACCGGCAGCCACAACATTACCACCAGCAACACCAGCGCCAGGCCCAATATCAAGCAAGTAGTCAGCTTGGCGAATCGTGTCTTCATCGTGCTCAACAACCAGCACGGTATTGCCAAGGTCACGTAGATGTTTGAGCGTCGCAATCAGACGATCGTTATCTCGTTGATGCAGGCCAATTGATGGCTCGTCCAGAACATACAAGACACCCTGCAACCCTGATCCAATTTGCGTCGCCAAGCGAATACGCTGCGCTTCACCACCAGAAAGAGTATTGGCAGCACGGGAAAGCTCAAGATAATTAAGTCCAACGTTATTCATAAATCCGAGTCGAGAAGTAATCTCTTTCATGATTTGTTCGGCAATGAAGGTCTCTTGTTTGCTAAGTTTCAACTTGTTCTGGAACATATCAAGAGCGGCGTCAACGCCAAGTCCTGTAAAGTCCATAATATTGAAATCATGAATCGTCACCGCAAGCACTACTGGCTTGAGGCGCGCACCCTTACAGGCAGTACATTGGCGATCACGCATGAAACGCTCAATATCTTTGCGCATGAAATCACTATCGGTTTCCTTGTAACGACGTTCAAGATTAGGAATCACTCCTTCGTACGCTGCATCATAGGCACGGCCATCACCGAGTGAGACTTTATATTTCTCGTCACCCGTTCCGTACAAGATTTTTTCAACAGCGTCAGCGCTGAGTTCTTTAACGGGCAGTTTCAAGCTAAAGCGGTGACGATCAGCTACGGCTTGCAATCGCTTCATGTACCACGCATCACTATTGACGCGGTTGTAAGGACGAATTGCACCTTCGGTGAGTGTGAGGTTTGGGTTAAATACAAGTTCAGGATCAACTTCTTGACGGCTACCGAGTCCCATACAAACAGGACAAGCACCTTCTGGCGCGTTAAAGCTAAACAGACGCGGCTCAAGTTCAGGAATTTCTTCGTTCGGGTGATCCATACACGCATAACGCTGGCTATAGACGTAATTCGTTTCGGAATCAACGTCAATCACCTGCACGACACCGTCGCCTATTTCTAGTGACTGCTCGACCGACTGAGCTAATCGAGTTCGAACGTCATCCGAAAGTGCGATACGATCAACCACAATTTCAATATCGTGTTTGTACTTCTTATCAAGTTCAGGGAATTCATCCAGAGAATAGACCACACCATCAACACGGGCACGGGCAAATCCAAGGCGTCGATATTGCTCAGGAACGTGCGCAAACTCACCTTTTTTACTTTTTACGATTGGGGCAAGTACCATCAATCGAGCATCGGGCGTGAGCTTCATTACCTCGTCAATAATATCTTCCGGTGTACGGCGTGAAACAGGTTTGCCGCAAATAGGACAGTGCGGAACACCGATGCGCGCAAAAAGAAGTCGAAGGTAGTCATAGATTTCAGTCACCGTAGCAACAGTACTGCGCGGGTTGCGACTAGTAGATTTTTGATCAATACTAATCGCCGGACTCAAACCATCGATTTGATCCACGTCTGGCTTTTCCATTTGCCCCAAAAACTGACGGGCATAACTCGAAAGGCTTTCGACGTAGCGTCGTTGGCCTTCGGCGTAAATGGTATCAAAAGCGAGGCTGGATTTACCCGAACCGCTCAATCCCGTAATAACCACTAGTTTGTCGCGAGGAATTTCAACATTAATATTTTTTAAGTTGTTCTCACGCGCACCGGTAACTCTAATAACCTCTGACATAACCGTTTGATTATACACTTTTTAGAGTACTTTTTCCAGACCAGCACCTTTGACGTCTTCGTGCCTATGCTTGCATATCCCGACCCCTGTTGTTATAGTCCTAAGAAATTCAAAGGCTCATAGCAGCGAAAAAGACAATCTAAAAGGCATCTCAACGACCATGAAACGAATCATTACCATCACCTGTATCACACTCTCAGCGCTGCTGATTTTAGATACGGTCAATGCCGGTCATGCAGTGGTTATGTTTTATCTCGCCGGCCAGATTCCTGGCACCAACCTAACACTGAGTGCAACGGCCATGCTACAAGTCTTTGCGCTACTGATCGGGTTTGTACTCGCACGCATCAGCAACGCAGCAATCTTTTCACTCGTTAATCGATCAATCGTTATCGGTCGGCACAATACTCTCCGCCCATAGCTGCAACTCTTGCAGGACAAACTGTTTGTCCTCACTTACTGTAGCGCTTAATTCTTGCAATCTTTTTACAAACGCAGGCAATTGCCCCATAATTCGTTCACCGCGCCACGTCTCCCATAGCCCTACTTCTTCTTCGGCTAGACTCTTTGGATAATTGCGCGCTTTGTAATGCAAAAGCAGCGGCGACAACCGTTCGTCACCAAAATCAGGATGTAGATCAGCCAGCTGTTGCTCGTTAGCCTGACGAACTTTTTCAATCCGCATCACATCAACCCCGGCAATAAAGCCATCGTACAATTGCGCTTCGACGGCATCGGACTTTTTAAACTCAGGACGCTTCTCTAAAACACTGCGCACATTCTCGGCGAAACTTGGGTCGGATAATAATATATTTCGATGTGCCGTAATCTGCGCTTCGGTCAAACTTAATCGCTCCCAGCCGCCAGCCTGTGCCAGCACACCCAGTGGTGCGACAGCTGGCGCTCGGTTATACTGCATTTCTTTGACAGGCACCGAGACGAACCCTTCCTTTTGGCGCTCTTCCCAAGTTGCAAACATACGCTTTTCTAGCTCGGCTAATGAAAGCTGGAGGAACGGCGTTGGATCATAACGAAGGTCGTAGACCACAATGTTGCTATTGCGTCCACTCGTCAGTGGAAAAACGACCGTTCCTTTGTGATAGTCTGCCTCGTATTGCCCGCTGACGTAGACAAACGGTTGCTTGTCATCAAGGTTCACTAATTTCTTCACTTCTTTTTTATCACGAATCTTCAACAGGTAGCTATAAAGCTGTGGCTGCGTCTCTTTGATCAATTTCGTCACTGCAATTAAAGCCTCGACATCACTCAGCGCATCGTGCGCCTTCAAGTGGTCGATACCATTCAGCTTCGTCAACAGCTCTAGGCGGTTCACCTCTTTGCCATCAACAAACGGCCACTCTATCCCCTCGGGACGAAGCGCACGGGTCATACGAACGACATCAAGAATGTCCCAGCGGGATCGTCCATCACGCCAACTCCATTCATACGGGTCGTAAAAGTTACGCCAAAACAGATGGCGAATAAATTCGTCGTCAAAGCGAATACTATTAAACCCGACCGTAATCGTATCGGGTGTAAAGACGTCGTTGATCAGCATCGCGGCGAACTCGGCTTCGCTGTACCCGTCAGCCACCGTCTCTTGCGGCGTAATACCCGTTACCATCAGGGCGTCGGGACTTGGCAGTGTGTCGTCATTCAACTTGACGAGAATGTTATACGGCTCGCCAATCGGCTCGAGCTCTAATGTCGTACGGATACCGGCGAACTGCATAATACGGTCGTCACGAGCACTGAGTCCAGATGTTTCAAGGTCGTAGAAGAAAAAGGTTTGAGGCATACCTCTAGCATAACAAAAAAACACGCCTATGGGCGTGGATATGCACTGTTCTAAAAAAGTTATATAGCTAGGCAGTGAAGAAAGGTTACCGCAGAGGGACAAGTGTCCGATAGAATCGGAATAAAAGCGAGCACAGGGGGGGTGCTCAACCTTTTCAACTTGTCCCTCTACGGGCCTGCAGCAAAACGCCACATCACCTGGGGGTAGGATGCGGTGTCAACTGCGCTGTGTAAGGTCTCTCCAGGGGGTGAAGAACAGACCTTAGTCATTGATGATCCTCTAGAGCCCCGATCGGGTTCAGGACAATCAAGCATCAGAATCAGCAATGACTACTTTCGCACCACTCCGCTGCACTAGTATGGCGGGGTGATGCAGAAATAGTCACTGCGGATCATGAACACAGATACATGCCTAGCTATAAATATGCCTCAGGAGATCGTTATCTCAACTGATACTAAGTTATATTAGCACTTTATAAGGTAAAAGTCAATATAGCAAAGCATCACTAGCGACTAGCTAGCAAATTCGTCGTCTTTTTGCTCGACAAGAGTAAAGGTATCAGTTCCGATACGAATGACGCTATCGCCTTCGGCGCCGGCACGGGTAAGTGCATGAGTAATGCCCATCTTTTTCATAATGTCACGTAGTCGGCCAAGGCCCTCACGACTTTCAAAGCGAGTACGGCGGCCAAACTTCTCGATCTTTGTACCAGTTACGAAGTAGACATCAATTTCGTCTTCTTTGATCTTCTTGATGTGCCATGATAGCGCTTCTTGATCAGTACTAAGGGAAATAACCGGCAGACCGTCAGTTTCTTCTTCGACGACTTCTTCGGCGCGGGCAGTCTCAACGGTTGAACGAAGTGAACGCAGCACTTCTTTTAGTCCCGTGTGTGCAGGTGATGAGATCGCAAAGATCGCACTATCGGGCGCAACTTCTTTCAAGGCATCGATTTGCATTTGCACGATGTCGGCGTCTAGTCCTTCGATTTTTGTCAAAGCAATCACCTCTGGACGGCTAGTGAGGACTTCGTTGTATGAGGCGAGCTCGTTACGAATAACTTTATATGCTTTCGCAACGTCATCAGTATAGACATCGATAAGGTGTAGCAATACGGCTGTTCGCTCGACGTGCCGGAGGAAGGCGTCACCAAGACCCTTACCTTCACTGGCACCTTCAATAAGTCCAGGAATGTCAGCAATCAGCAGGCTGCCATCATCAATGTCAGCAACACCAAGGTTAGGACTGAGCGTCGTAAAGGCGTAGTCGGCAATTTCAGGACGGGCATTTGTAACAACGCTTAGGAAGGTAGATTTACCGGCATTAGGAAACCCAAGTAATCCAACGTCAGCAAGAAGCTTCAGTTCTAATTCGGCCTCGAAAGTATCACCTTCTTCGCCTTTTTCAGCAATACGTGGTGCTTGACGCACAGATGATTTAAAGTGAGCGTTACCGAATCCACCATCACCACCACGAGCAATAATTTCTTCTTGGCCATCTTCAAGGAAGTCAGCGATGATACGGCCATCACGCTTGACGATAGTTCCTACAGGAACCTTGATGTAGATAGCGTCGCCAGAACGACCGTGACGATCACGTTTTGCACCAGACTGTCCAGGAGATCCCTTTAGTTCTGGTTTGTAACGGAAGTCGATAAGAGTATTGAGACCGCCGGTACCAACGAAAATAACGTCGCCACCTTTACCGCCATCGCCGCCATCAGGGCCGCCCATGTCGATATAAATTTCACGACGAAAACTAACGGCACCGTTACCACCGCGTCCCGCTTGGACAAATACTTTGGCGGTATCAACAAACATATTCTCCATTATAGCAAAACCGCCCCTAAATTAACAGGGGCGGTTTTGATAATGTATTTTTTGTTCTAGTGAACGTAGGTATATAGAGCGGCTTGACCGGCAGTAATTGTCCGATTATTGATGATATTGAAACCACCGTAAGCCGAGTTGTTCATCTCACTCACAACAACGGTGCCATCAGCGGCGACGCTTTCAACAACAGCAACGTGACCAGGACTTCCTGATTCAACCAGGATTGCACCGTATGAAGGAGTTTTGTCGACGCGGTAGCCAGCAGCGGCACCACTGTAGCCCCATGAGCCACCATTGCCCCAGAAGCTACCAACAGCCATACCCATTGCCGCACGGCGTTCGTAAGCGTACCAAGTACAGTTACCGAAGGCGTAACGGTTACCAACCGATCCAGCACGGTAGCCCGCGTAGGCATTGCTTGTCGACGCAGTCGAGCGGTACACAACAGGCGCCATGTAGCCAGGGCGTTCGTCTGTCGGAAGTTCACCGTTAGGCACAACAATCTTCAGACCAGCAGTTACACCAGATATCTCGAGGTCATTGTAGGTCGTAATGGTCGAAACGTCAGACTTGTACTTTTCGGCGATGCTTTGGACAGTATCACCAGCCTTAACAGTATAGGCAATACCGTTACGTGGCAGAATATCAAGCGCCTTACCAACAGTTAAGTTGTCAGTGGTTAGGTCGTTTGCCCATTTGATTGTATCTTTAGAAATACCAAACTTGGCAGAGATGGTATCGAGCGTATCACCAGCAGCAACGGTATAGTTGGTGATATTACGACTAGCCGTTGAGACTTGGATGATTTGTGGTTTTGAAATTGACGAGTCGTCAGAACTTGGGAGTTCGCTTTCAATTTGTGCCGAAATAGCAAGGCTGGTCACCGAAGGAGCGACCGAAAGGTTCGTTGCTGTAGCAACGCTTGCGGCGATATTAGAAGCAACGACAGCGTTCACTGCCTTTTTTTCTGGTTGTTCTGTTGATCCCGTTGTCAGAGCGGCTGCGTTTGCAACGCCCGACACCTCTTGAGGTGCACGGTAACCAATAGCGATGAGTACGACAAGCAGTACGAATACGCTTGAATATACGGCGATAGTTGACGATTTAATTCGGCCCTTTGTTATTCGGGGTCGAACAAATGTTTGCGGCTGTTGAGCTGCAATGGATCCTTGATGAGCAATGCCCGTCGTGATCTGATTACGAATAATCGTTCTCCTGCCGCTCGTATTACTACAAGGGCGTCTACCTTACTAAGTCTTAACTTCTTTCTTTAGAAAGAACGGGGTATATGTCGACCGATTATATTTATATTAATTATGAGTTTTCGATACCCGTACGACAGTTTTTGGTAGGCTCATTGGTGCTCTGGACTTCCCACTCGCATACATCACCTTGACCGTGGCCAAAGTGACATCCGTAGACAGAATCACGCAATGTGCTTAACACAGTTTAGCAAAAAAATACCATATATGCAATCTTGTTCGTGTTTTTAATCACAGCCCGACCCCTGTTAGAGGATGAGGCACTTCACCTTACAGTGCGCGGCAATATTGGCTTCGTGCTCTTCGAGCGTGACTCCATAGTAGGTCACATCGTCGTCACCGCTAAGGAAATAGACATAATCCGTTGTTGCTGGAGTTGCGACTGCCAGCAGCGCGTTTTTACCGGGTGCTGCAATTGGACCTGGTGGGAGTCCCGGGTAGCGACGTGTGTTGTACGGCGAATCGAGGTTGGTATCGCGCTCTACCCCTGTCTTATCGGCAATATACTGATACGTAACATCGGACCCAAGTGGCATATCTATTGCGAGTCGGTTGTAAAAGACACTCGCAATCTGGGGCTCATCACCACCGATTGATTCGCGCTGTACGATCGAAGCAAGTGTAATCCCTTCAAAAAGCGTTAAGTTCTGCGCCTTAAGTTTGGCAATAATGTTATTTTCTTGAATAAATTCAGTATAAACGTCGAAAGTATGCGAAAGGACCTCCTTGACAGTGGCGTCGCTCCCAAACTTATACGTTTCACCGTAGATATAGCCCTCTAAATCCGCCGAAGCTGGCTTGCCTTCAAATAGCGGTGAGTCATAGGTCGCATTGAGACCGGCGTCTACTTCCGCCTCAGTAAATCCTGCCCCAATCAGCACCTTGCGATTATCGGCCAGCGTCGCTCCAGGCAAGAATGTCAGATCAAAAGTATCAACCTTGCCGCTCGTCAGATGTTCGACAATTTCTGGGGTTGTTTCGGACGGTGATAGTCGGTACGCACCAGCCTGGAGGCTATTTTGAGTGCCACTAAGACGTGTGTAAATCCCAAACGCTTCGGTGCTACGGATCACACCCTTATCTTTTAGTAGCTGACTAATCATCGAAGGTGTACTATTCGGCTCGACAGTCACCTTAATAAATTCATTATTATTCGAGTCAACTGACGAGAGTTGTGACTGATACCAAGAATACCCAGCAGCTGCAACAGCAAGCAATAGGACAAACACCCCAAGCATTGACAACAATAGCAGTTTCTTTCGTTTCGGCGCTTTTTTAACTTTTTGGACGACAGGGTTTGTTTCAATAGGCTGCGGTGCAGACGCAGACGGTGGTGACTGCGGCGGCACGGCAAAGGATGGTTGCGGCGGCTGCACTGGTGTCACTGGTTTGTGATTGAAATCTTGATTCATTAATTACTCTCCATATAATCTTGTAGGATAATTGCCGCTGCCTGGGCATCAATATCACCTTTATTATACGGTTTTTTCATGGCGATCAAACGCTGCTCGGCGATAACACTCGTCAGCGACTCGTCCTGAAAGACGATTGTTTCAGCGATATCTTCGAGCTTCTGGGCGAACAATTCGACGTAGTTTGTTTGAGCGGTCGTCTCACCCTGCTGGTTACGAGGATACCCGATGATAACAGTCTTCGCCTTTTCGCGCACAATAATCTCAGCAATTGCTTCGATTTCACGCCCGTCAACAACAACTGTATCAAAGGCGACAGCAATCTTTATAGCAGTATCAGCGACAGCGACACCGATGCGCTTTTCGCCCACATCCAGACAAACGAGAGACTGACTACTCATTCTCGAGTTTAAATTCGATCTTAATCTTATCGGTATTGCCCGGGATCGTCCTTACCCAAGGATACGAGAACTTCACATCGACGCTCTTGACGCCGTCGATCATTTGTAGCGATGACTGGACTTCGCCGTAAATCTTGCCCTTCACTTCTTCTTTGATAGCCGATTCATCGATCTTTGGACCAATCTTTCCAGTCGTTGTCAGTGCAACGGTCAGAACATCACCTTCACGGCGGAAATTACTTAGGCCAAGTTCTTCAATACCGGTACTATATACTTTTTGATTTTTCGCATCGACAATTTGGCCGTTAAGACTCGCGTTCAAGTACGTCTCTAGGTCGGCTTTGGCGATCGCGTGGATGGTATAGGTCGTGGCAATGGTTAATTTTGCTTTGCCGTTTGCCGCTTCTTGTCCTACGGCTGGTGCAGAAACAGCTTCTGCGCGGTCAACCGTAAAGCTACTGTCAATGACTTTTTCGCCGCTGATAAACTTCTTGGTCAGTGCAGCCTTCTCGGCGTCAGCCGATTGCCCGATGAGTTGGCCTTTGGCGCGTTCGACGTCCTCGTTGGTTGCCACTTTTGCAATCTTACTGGTGCCACCTGCAGTCGAACCAACTAATGCAGCCGAGATACCCGAAGGTGCGCCAGTCGCGCTACCGGTTGCACCGTTGTAGTTCGTTCCGTTTTCTACCGCAGTAACGGCCACATTTGCACCAGAATAATTCGACGTTGTCATTGTGACGGCACTATCAGTCGCAAAAACAGTCCCAGAACTCGTCGTCAGCTTTGTGCCTGCTGGAATCGTCGTTCCAAGGTTTGTAATATTATTCGTTGAAAATTTCACCGTTCCTGTTGCAGGAGTTCCTAGATCTTTCTCACCTGTCGCATCAAATTCTAATACCGCATCTTTTTTCTCTTGTTGCGAAATAGATTTCACGACACCCGTCTTGAAATCAGTTGCCACCGTACCGCCAAGTTTGACAGTCGAACTGACCGGCGCACTACTGGTACCCGCAGTGACGATTACCGTTGCAGCTGGGGCAAAGACAAACATCCAAATCAGCAATCCAACGAGCAATATTCCACCGGCGATGCCAAAGAATAGACGCTTACGGAACTTATCGAAATTAGGAATCTTCACCTTGCTACGGGCAGTCGTCACTTTTTTTGACGTTGCGTAGCTCGAACCGGCTGTTGTCGCTGCAGCGGCGGCGCTCATTGTATCACCGTCAATATTCATGGTGTCGATAGCGTCACTTCGTCCAGCATCGGCAGCCCGCGTGGCATCCTTGCCCTTTAGAGAACCGGCATGGTCACCAACTGGTAGTTCAGCACCATCAATAATATCGTCTTCGTCGTCTATGGCGATTGCTGGAATTTCAGCGATTTCAGGTTTTGATTGTAAATTCTTGGCAACCGGGATCGAAGCGTTAGCAGCCAGTGCCACCAATGCCTGGTTGTTTGTAATCAAGACAAGCTGTTTCTTGTCAGCTCGTGCCATACGATCAAGTAGGCGCAGATTCACTGCACTCTGGAGTGTCCCTACTCGTTTCGGTGGAACGACAGCAACAATTTTTTCTTTAGATTTTTTGATTTTACCGATGATTGCCGTGACATCATCGTCAACATCAATGTAAATAACATCTTTATTCATATTAGATTCTCAGGAGGCGATTAAATTTTTCTTTGATCGAATCCCCTTCTCCACTCCCTAGTATTGTATCATAGCCGACCCTTAGCAAACCCATGGCGGTGATGAAGGTATGGTCAGTGACATCACTGGTTGTGTCGACGACACCGATAACCTCAGAAGGGTTAATATGGTGAACGGTTGGCTTCTTGGTGAACGGAAGGTCTTTGTGCCATTCACTTCCTTCGAGCGCCGTAACCAGTTTCTCGAGACTCGATCCACCGCCACATAGCAAGATGCGATTGGGCAGATGATCAACAGAATCAAACTCGCTCAGCGCAAGCTCAACGCCCGCTAGCCATACTTCAAGTGTCTTATCGATCGCTTCGTTGACGTCTTTAGCGACACTTGCCTTGATCTGGCTGTGTTCAATATTAACCTTTAGTTTTTCGGCGTCTTTGTATGAAAGATCCATTTCACTCGCAATAGTTTGGGTGAAGCTTCGCCCGCCGATACCAAACATTTTCGTCCCTTCGACACCACCGTCGTTCACGACAGCAATGTCGGTCGTACCACCACCGACATCGGCAAGGATAGCCGTGAAGTTACTGCTGGCGTCGTTGCCAAGGACACTACGGCTCACCGCAAACGGTTCGGCCGCAACGGCAAGTAGTTCAAGTGATAGCTCATCAGCAACACGCTCAAGCGCACCGATGTGCACCATTGGGGCAAAGGCGGTGTATATCTGGACCGCAACGTCCCTCCCCTGGAAGCCAATCGGGTTACTCACCTTGTAGCCATCGATGTGAATACTGACTAGCGCGCTGTTCACCAGCTTTACTTCCACTTCGTCATTGCCAGTTTCAAGTGCAATTTGTTTTTGTGACTTAATCTGCGCCCGTTCTTGGACCTTCTCGATAATAAATTCCATCTCTGATGAATCAAGTGGGCGATCAGGCTGTGGACGGCGGTAACGAATTGTATCTGTCACACCCTTCACTAGCTCACCAGCGATGCCGATGACGACACGCTTGGCTTGTAGCCCTGCCTGCTCTTCCGCGTCGGCCAGCGCTTCCTCGCAGTTACGAACGACACCAGCAATATCAGCGATTGCCCCAGAGTGCATGTCACTCACTTCTTGGCGCGATCGTCCAACGCCAACAATCTGCAGTTCTTCGCCGTCTACTTTAGCGATCAATGCTTTCACGAATTCTGTTCCTATATCGAGGGCGACAATGTAATCATCGGCCGGTGCTTTTCTGCGGGCCTTGCGAAGTTTTTCTAATACCATATTACCGTCCATTATATAACATTGGTGCTTATGCTCCTAAGATATTGTATTTTATTAATAAATATGCTATAATATATTGTTATGAATCCCAAGCATCATGCTGAATTTGACCCCTATTCAGACAAGTCACTCAGGAGCGTCGAAATGATTGAATCCCTCCCTATGAGCAGCGCTTTTGAACATGTCATGTACGATAACCTCCTCGATAGAACGACGCAGTTCAAGTACGCACATTCCGAAGATACAGTCGATGACAAAGACCCTCTGACAATCGATCCAGATCTCATGGTCGATCAATTTCCCGAACAGCTTCGCAGCATTTTTCCTGCAGCCAGCTACACAATCGAACAGCTCCGTGTCCAACATATCGAAATGGGCAACGCGGCTGCGGCTGACGAACAGAATAACACAACACTGGAAATGTCGTTCAGAGCCAACCAGACAATACATTCCCTATCAGTGAAAGAAGGCGTCGCTGAATATCTGACAACGAATGAAGCACTGGAAGATGTTACGTACCTGTTTACACCAGAAGTGGCCACCGCCTTGCTTGCGGCATTCGTTTATGCCAAGCAATATGACCCGCTTAAACGTCTGCCAATCGAACTTTCACCCTCAACAATACATACCGAGCGAAACGCACAAACTGACCTCCTCGAATGTTTAATCATGACGCTCGGCGATCATACTGGTCACTCCAACCGGCGCACCCGTGCCATCTTCGAAACACCCTCAGGTTCTGCCGTCATCGCCACGCTCGACGAGCATGAATTTCCGGATAAAAGTGCCGCTCATAACACCCTGCTTCTGAGTGAATTTAATGACATAAATAACATACCCACCTCAGTAGAGACGACACTTTTTCAAAATGTGGTTACTATCGAGGTTGGTATGGGCCTTATCCAACCTGGACAACTAGCCAGTCGCTACGCCGAACAACGATCAACAACCCTCAGTGCGATCGCACTCACGGCGTCAGAATATATTGATCCAAAATCTAACTACGAGCGCTGGGCTCGAACATGTACGACATTCCGAAAAGCCATCAAAAAACCCATGAAAGCTTACGCGTACCTTGACGAAACAAATCTAGACTAAAATAGCTTTTATGCGTCGGATTCCAGCACTACTTGATTCTTCTTTGAGGATCTTGAAGACTTTATCTCCAGGCTGAATTAACTCAAGCGTATGCTCAACATGGGGGCCACCACAGATTTCAAAGCTAAAGGGCTTGTCTTCGTTGTCGGCAATCATCTTATAGACTTTGACAGTGTCGCCGTAACGATCACCGAATTGACCAAGAGCGCCCATTTCTTCCCGGGCAACAGCTGTAGAGTACTCAGCAAAACTGACTTTCAGGTCTTTGTTGATTTCACGGTTCACGATTGATTCAACCTCAGCAATCTGTTCTGTGGTTACTTTTTCTGAGTGTGAGAAGTCAAAGCGAAGACGTTCTTCGGTAATGTTTGAGCCGTGCTGCACGACGTGATCACCAAGCACCTGACGCAGTGCGGCATACATCAAGTGTGTTGCCGTGTGGTACTGTTTGTGGGTCTCGGTTTGTCCACCAAGGCCACCCTTAAAGGTTCCTTTTGCAGCAGTTTGCGAACGTTCGCGTTGCTCTTGCATCTTGGCGTCGAACTCGGCACGCCAGTTTTCTGACAATGGAATATCCTGCTTGAAAGCCTCTTCGGTTGAAAGTTCAACTGGGAAACCGTAAGTGTCATACAGTGTGAAAAGCTCAGATCCGGTCACGCCGTTTTCTTTAAATCGCTCAAGTTCGCGGAGCCCTTTACGCAGCGTCTGGCGGAAGACTTTTTCTTCCTTCACAAGTGTCGCGATCACCGCTTCACGCTGCGCCTTCACTTCAGGATAATCTTCGGCGTAAATGTCAGCGATAACAGGTACAACACCTTCGAGGAAGTTTTGTTCAATCCCAAGGTCGAAGGCGAAACGAATCGCTCGACGAAGTAGACGGCGCATTACGTAACCTTGTTCTTTGTTCGATGGCTTTACGTCGTCAACCGCTAGGAATGTTGCCGCCCGAAGGTGGTCAGCAATCACTCGCATACTCGCGGTGTGACTTTCGTAGTCTTTGCCAGATAATTTTTGCAGCTGCTCAATGATTGGCCAAAGGAGGCTAATTTTAAAAACATCAGGACTATCGATACTTGCTGCGGCGATGCGCTCTAGGCCACCACCAAAGTCAACGTTTTTCTTTTCGAGTGGTTCGTAGCTTCCGTCCTCCAGGCGTCGATACTGCATAAAGACTTGGTTGCCGATTTCCATGAACTGACCACTATCACTGGCTGGGTGCGCCAAGCCATACCCTTCAGCGTGGTTCTGAGGACCGAAATCATAAAAGATTTCGCTATCAGGGCCACAGGGATCACCGATCGGTGTTTTGTCTAGGCCGCCGCCTCGTGACCACCAGTTTTCGCCGTCATCATAAAAGAATATCCGTTCGCCGGGATTAATACCGCGGGCGTCACCGTCCGCTTGACTGCCGACTTCGACAATCTTGGCTTCAATACCTTTTTCTTCAAAAACTTTTTGCCAAATGTTAGCGGCTTCGTCGTCGCGGGGAATGCCGTGTTTTGCATCACCAATAAATGCCGTGACGTAGATTTTGTTTGGATCAAGCCCGACCACATCAACCAAAAACTCAAAAAACCAACGAATTTGTTGTTCCTTAAAGTAGTCGCCCAGACTCCAGTTACCCAGCATCTCAAAGAAAGTCGTATGGCGGTTATCGCCAACATCTTCAATATCCTGGGCTCGCAGACAAGTTTGACTGTCAGTGAGACGAACACCGTCTTGGTGTGATTCACCCAAAAGATATGGCAGTAACGGCTGCATACCGCTACCTGTAAATAATGTCGACGGGTCGTTATAAGGGACTAATTTGGCACGCGGAATAATCGCGTGACCACGCTCTTTGAAGAATTCGAGGTAAGAGTTGCGGATTGTTTGAGCATTCATAAGTATTAATTATACCAGATACATCAGTGTATCGACTACTAGCAGATTGGGATATGAGCGCCCCACCAGCTAGGTGAGACGTTATGCCCAGTCTTGCAGCTCGGCTTCGCGTCATAAAAAACAAGTATGGCGTATGAATCATCAATAACCCTGCCGTGCACGTATGCGTAATCACCACCCAGGGATCCTTGCTTGTAGGCGGGGGAGTGCGGTATCGCGTCTAGGTATGGACTTAGCTCGGTAGCCAGTAAGCCGACCGGGCAAGAAATATAGTCAATCGGGCAAACACGCGGGTACTGACTTTTTTCAGAATGGTATTTCTCGATGGCAATTTTTAGACGTGTTACATCACTATCACGCTGCGCATCACGGGCTCGCTGTTGAATCCCGTTATACGAAACAACCGTTATTGTAGCCAAGATGCCAATCACGACGATTGCTACTAATAGCTCAATAATCGTAAAGCCTTTTTTTGTCGCCCACACCTTATTCATATACCCTATTTATACAGCGTAACGTCATACAACTCAAGCTTAGCGCTTAAAACCAATACAACACACAGACACTTAGGCGAGAATGCCGCCGCCGATACAGTTTTCGCCGTCATAGATAACAACCGATTGTCCAGCCGCAACAGCACGCTCAGCATTCTTGAGTTCAAGCGTCACGTCATTCCCGTCAAATTGCAGCTGCGCATCAACGAGCGCTGCGCGGTGTCGCACGCGGATCGAATATATTCCCTCGATTGGCGCCTGATTAATCCAGTGCACACTCGATAGCGTCAGTTTTGGCCTCCATAATGTCGCATCGTTCAGATCGGTCGTCACATAGACTTCGTTTTTATCCATGTCCTTACCGACAACATAGTAAGGTAGTCCTCCGCCAAGGTCCAGGCCGTGACGTTGCCCGATGGTATAAAAGATTGCTCCGTCGTGCTGCCCCAGTACTTTGCCGGTTCGCTTGTCGATAATCGATCCTGCGATTTGCTCGACGTATTGAGACAAGAACTCACGGATGCCAATTTGACCAACAAAGCAGATACCTTGGCTATCTTTTTTCGCCGCCGTATACAGACCACGAGCTTCGGCCATTTCGCGCACGTGCGGTTTTGTGAATTCACCAAGCGGGAAAAGTGTCTTTTGCAAGGCTTCGCCGGTAACGCGGTACAAAAAGTACGTTTGGTCTTTATTTGTATCAACCGCCTGCTTCAGAATACCGCCTTGGACGCGGGCATAGTGACCAGTGGCAATCATGTCAGCCCCATCTTCAAGTGCCGTCTCAAGAAACAGCTTGAATTTCACTTCTTGATTACACATAATATCTGGGTTTGGCGTTCGTCCAAGCTTGTACTCTTCGATCATATAATCGACAACTTTTTGTTTGTACTCGTTTTCAAAATCAAATACTTTGAAATCAATTCCCAGCTGCACAGCAACACGTTTTGCATCCGCCAAGTCATCTGCCCATGGACACTTCATACCAGGCAAGTCCTGCGTCCAGTTTTTCATATACACACCTGTGACGTCATAGCCCTGCTCTTTCAAAAGCGCTGCCGTCAGGCTAGAGTCAACACCACCACTCATTCCAACGTATACTTTGGTCATACGCGGTCACCTTGGACATAGAAGGCGACCACTTTGACAACTTCACTGCCAGCAAGCCACCAACCACGTGGTGTTAACCACCAAAAAAGTGACCAGTCCTTGTCGTTGATGAGTGGGTAGTTACGAATAGCAATCTCACCACCCAGTTTTTCAAACTCTAAAGCCGCGCGGCGCTGGTGGTACCCGGACGTCACAAGGATGACTGTTTTGATATTATTATCCTTTAAGACTGTTTTTGTATTGGCCGCATTCTCTTCAGTTGTCGCCGAATTCTCTTCGACAAAGATAGCGTTTTCGGGTACACCCTGTTCGAGGGCACGCGTACGCATCGCCGCGGCATTGCTTGGACCCGACTTATCCTGCGCCGCGCCAGAGAAGATGAGTGTATCAGCCCAACCTTGTTGATACAGCGCTATCCCCCGGTCGGTACGCGCATTGGTATCACCGCCGCTCACCACGATAATAGCATCAGCCGTTTGGCAGTTAGTACTACTGGCAAGCGGTGCATCTTGGCATCCCATAAAATCATTTGGCTGCAGGTAAAAACTCACCCCAATAATAAAGGCTACGAGAACTGCTGGAATCAGAAATAGCCACTTCATCAGCGCTGCGTCCGATCATATTCACGCTGCACTTCTTCGGTAATAATAATGGCCGCCTGGGCGATATTTTCTTCAGTCGAAAGGTGACCGAGTGTCATGCGGAGACTGCCGTCGGCGACTTCCGGGGCAAGCCCAATAGCCGTCAAAACATGCGAGCGCGTTCCCTTGTTTGCAGCACAGGCACTCCCGGTCGCCACCAAGACACCACGTGACTCAAGCGAAAATAACACCCGCTCGGCGTCAAGGCGTGGAAAGGAGATATGTAGGTGCCCTGCAAGTCGGTGCTTGCGGTGACCAGAAACGACTGCGCCAGGGAATGCATCGGTTAATGATTTCTCAAGTCCGTCGCGCAGTGTTGCGAGGCGGTCCGACTCGTAGCGACGATGGTCGGTTGCCAGCTCTAGAGCCTTGGCAAACCCGATAGCACCAGCGACGTTCTCCGTGCCACTCCGAATACCGCGCTCTTGCCCACCACCACGAATTTGTGGCGACAGCTCAACATGCGACGCAGACCACAACAATCCAACTTGCTTTGGTCCATAGACCTTAGCGGCATTTAATGTCAACAAGTCAACGCCTAGTCGGGCGACATTAACATCAAGTTGCCCAACACCCTGAGAGGCGTCACTATGTAGATAAATTGGGGTACGATCACCACGAGCTAACCGTGCATCGCGTTCTTTACGAACCACTTCGCCGATATCGCGAAGGGGCTGAATCGTCCCCAGCTCGTTATTCGCAAGTGCAATACTCACCAGCCGCGTATCTGGACGTATGGCTTTTTTAATCGCATCGGCAGGCACCATACCTCGTTCGTCAGCTGCAACAAATGTATGGTCAAGTTGTTTCGCAGCCTCAAGCACTGCATGGTGCTCAACGTTCGCCGTCACAACGTGCCCTCCGATACTACTAAAAGCCAGATTGACCGACTCTGTCGCTCCGGCAGTCATAACGATTTCATCACCCTTACCGCCAATGGCGCGCCCAAGACTTGATTTAGCAGCCTCATACGCGCGGCGCACTATAATTGCTGGTGCATACGGCGCCGATGGGTTAAAAAAGTTATCAAAAAAGTACGGCTGCATAGCAGCCAAGACTTTTGGCTCCATTGGAGTTGCCGCAGCGTGGTCGAGATAAATCATCGGTTCTTTCACTAGACTAATTATAGCATTCTACTACTTCGTACGGCCGCGTGGACCCGAAGATTTTGTACGTTTTTTTGTCGTCACTGGTTTTGTATAGATATTCTTAATAACTTCACCGTGGTAGTGGGTGACGGCAGCTTTCAGTGTCAAGATTTCATCATCGGCAGCCACAACGGCAGTATTCCGCTCACGCCCTAGGTTTGCATCGAAGTACGTTGAACTTTTTTCAACAACATGTGGACGCACCTTATAGCTATTGGTAAAGTTTTTCGTTTTGTCGGTAGCTGTCTGCTGCATGTACCACACCACTTCGTTCCCATCTGGCAAAAAAATGAATCGACGGCTTTTCACCTCAGGCTCAATTTTTGAATCGATAGGGAACGTTTTTTGCCCTACTGTCGCATCTTCAAATTCCGCAAGATACTCAATCGTCGCCTGCTTTGAGCTTCCCGGTCGAGTGGCGGGTGACGAATTATCACCAAATAAGGCAGTTATCATTTTACGAATCAATCGTTTACGTTCACGTAGCGCGGCTAATTCAGCGTGATGCAAGGTGCGAAATTCTGTAATCGCATTACTCATTTCTAGAATCTCAACCGCATGCGGGTTGGCTTCAAATTCTACCGTCTCGATAGTACGATTTGGTGGTTCGATACCGTCAGCAGACAAAGCAAGCGCCTTCGTCATCTCTTCGAAACTCAGGCGCACTTCTTCACGAGCAATATCGTGAAACTGGCGTTCGATCTGCGCCTCTGGTTGTTCGGGTGTTTCGATATCAAAAGAAATAGTCTCCGACAAAGTCGTCGGAACCCGGTACATGTCATTCGCGGATTGTGGTTGATCGTTGTTATTCATGGTGATGATATCGTTTAGTTTAGAGAGCAAATAGCGCGTGTGCATTTGCGGTGGTTGCAGATGAGATTTCATCAAGCGAAATGCCTCGCCGATTGGCGTGGTACTCGGCAATGTTCCTCACAAATGCTGGCTGATTTACTTTACCACGAAATGGGGCTGGTGTCAAGAATGGCGCGTCCGTTTCAAGCAGTAAGCGGTCCAGTGGGATGCTGTCAAATGTTGCTCGCTGCACCTCATCCTTTGTGAACGTACTAATACCATTCACACCGATATAAAGTCCGCGCTCAATCGCTTTGTCTAGGTTCTCTTTTGAGTCAGTAAAACTATGCAACTCGCCACGAATGCCTGGAAATTTGTCAAAAATAGGCCAGAAATCATCAAATGCCTCGCGGACATGAAAAATCATCGGCAGGTCATGAGCCAATGCAATCTTAATCTGCGCCTCAAGCGCCTCCATCTGCACTTCACGCGGACTGTGTGTATAAAAATAGTCGAGTCCAATTTCGCCAACAGCAATAATCTTATCAGACGTGCCGGCGAGTTGTGCGACCACATCGTAGCCATCTTTTGTCTCATGTGGATGTACCCCTATGGCCGCAAATGTCTCTTCGTGATCTTCGGCAAACCCAACAGCATCCCGCGAACTCACCGCGTCGGTGCCGACACATACATATTGCCCAACACCAGCTTCGGCAGCACGGGAAATCACCTCGTCGATTGGCAATGGGTAGTCAGATTCGTGAATGTGACAGTGGGTATCGATCAGCATCATTACGCCTTCGGTGCGTGTGGGTCGGGCGTATGAAGATAGATTTTTGGGAACATCACACCTTCGGGAAGCTTAACAACACCACTTTCAAAAGTCTCGAGGATACGTGTCGCCGCGTTTGGAAGGAAGGGTAGCAGCAGGTCGCCAATTTGGATCAACGCGCCAGCACAGTGCGCCAGGATCTCACCAAGGTGCGGTTCTGCTTCTGGGTCTGTCCCAATACCTTTGGCAACGTGCCATGGTTTGACGTTATCGATGTACTGGTTCAGGCTACGCACCATATTCCAGACTTCGTCAATCGCCTTGTTAAATTCAAGTGCTTCCATCGCGTGGTGGTACAGCGTCATGTCATGCTCAGTTTGCTGTGACTCACCAATCACCCCTGCCTGATATTTCACAATCATACTTGCGACGCGCTGAATCAAGTTGCCTAGGTCATTCCCTAATTCATTGTTATAGGCATTTTCAAACTTTTCCCAGGTAAAATCACCGTCATCAAGTGTCGGGATGTGTCGAGAGAAGAAATAGCGGAAGGCATCAAGCCCGTAGCTATCAATAATGACGTTCGGGTCGATTGTATTACCGACTGATTTACTAATCTTGGCACCACTAATATTCACAAAGCCGTGTACCAGTAGTTTCTTTGGTAGTTCTAGCCCGAGGCCTAGCAGCATCGCCGGCCAAATACCAGCGTGGAAACGAAGAATATCCTTACCCATAACCTGCACATCAGCTGGCCAATATTCTTGCCAGTCAGATCGATCAGGATAACCGAGTACGGTAATATAGTTAGCCAACGCATCAAGCCAGACGTACATTACCTGCTCGGGGTCACCAGGTACGGGAATACCCCAACTAAGACTCTTCTTTGGACGCGAGATGCTGACATCGGCAATGCCATCTTTGATCAGTTCAAGAAATTCTAGTTTGCGAAAGTCGGGGTAGATTTGCATCGTTCCGTCGCTCAACGCAGCACGGATTTGTTCGGTAAATGCACTCGTTTTAAAGAAATAGTTCTCTTCACTCACCTGCTGGTACGGCGCTTGGTGGTCAGGGCAAACACCCCCGGTCGCTTGGACCTCTTTGTCAGTAAAGAACGCTTCATGGCCCATGCAGTACCAGCCTTGATACGAGCCTTTATAGATATAGGGCTGTAATTTTTCCCAGATATACTGCACCGACGCAACGTGGTGGTCGTCGGTGGTACGCACGAAGTCAGTGTAGCTTGCGCCCACTTTTTTCATCAAGGTCTCAAAATTACCGTACATCATGTCGGTAAATGCTTTTGGCTCAATGCCCTGTTCGGCAGCCTTCGCAGCGATCTTGTTGCCGTGCTCATCTGTCCCTACTTGAAAACGAACCTGGTGTCCATTTTGCGCTTGGTAGCGCGTCCAGATATCAGCTAATAAATAATCGAGTGCGTTGCCGATGTGCGGTGCACCATTAACATACGGGATAGCGGTTGCGATGTAGAGTTTCTTTTCCATTACAGCCTATTGTAACAGATTAGAACTAGTCAACAATGTTCATCAGATCAATCCACTGTGCAATTGAAAGTGCTTCAGCTCGTTCATCGGGACTAATTCCAACGGATCGCAGTAGCTCTTCGGCTTCTGGTTTTGAAATCTTTAGGCCTGCCGAGATACTACTTCGTAGTTTTTTGCGCTTGGCGGAGAAACCTGCTTTGACGATACGGAAGAATTTTTTCTCGTCTTCCGGTGCAATTAACGGTTCGGGGCGCGTCTTCACTACAACAACTTGGCTATCGACTTTTGGCGGTGGCGTAAAGTAGTGCGCTGGCACCATCTGGTCAAGTTCGACATCGGCATAAATCTGAGCACTAATGCTCAAGATACTCATGTTGCCCGGCTTTGCTGCTAGTCGAACAGCGACTTCTTTTTGAATCAACAGCACTGTCGTCTTTGGTTTGTTGCTGCTCGTGACTAACTTCTGGATAATTTTTGACGTAATGTAATATGGCACGTTAGCGACAACGATATAATCTTTTGGCAATACGCTCAAATCAAAGTCAAGAATGTCTTCGTTGATCACCTGTAGCGTCTTGCCGGGGAATTGGCCCGGAAGCTTCACCGCTAACTCCCCATCGAGTTCGACAGCGATTACCTTTTCCGCCCGACGGAGCAACTCGCTCGTCAGCGTTCCAAGCCCAGGCCCAATCTCAAGCACTGTATCAAGCGGTGTGATTTCGGCGGCGTCAGCAATACCCGCCAAGATCGTGCGGTCTTTCAGCCAGTGCTGTCCGAGTGATTTTTTAGGACCAGCCATTATCGATAAATGTCCTGCAAGCCTTGGCTTACCTTACATGATGGCCATGGCTGCCAGCCGCGACGCTGATATGTTTCCCACGCTTTTTCATCCTGTACATTTGCAGGCGCATCGGCTGGATCGTAGAAACCGGCATAATTTGCCCATGTCGAGTAGTCGTATTGATATGCACCACGATACTTAGGGTTCTTTTTGTTTGCATAATTTCCGCCAGATTCACAAGCTCGGAGTCGCCCCAAAGCTTCGGCAAAACTTCCGCTAAACGAATTACTCAGCTTTGCACCGATAACCTCAACCTGCTTGACCGACTCCTTCGTTGTGACACTGGCAATCTCCGTTCGACCAACCTCTTTACCGTCTCGAATAACGACTTCGTACGTCACGCTACGTGTACCCTTTTCTCCGTTAGTACGAATAGCTTTGTACCCAATTTCTTGATCGGCGTCTTTGATAGACTCGGTAGTAAAGGCAATTTCTTCATCGACAGTCACTGTTTGCTTACCCTCGCGCCAGACACGCACCTCCATACCGGCCGCAATCGGCGTTTCGGTTGCAACGGATACTCGATCATTTTCGCCAAGTACGATCTTCTTTTCTTTCAACATATCACCAATAGTCGTCGCCTGTGTCCGGGCTTGCGTGGTTGCGCCGTATAGCGTAAAGCTAAACGGTGTCGCACGGTCAATCGTGAGCTGCAAACCCGCGCCATCGGCAAGGATATCGTCACTACGACTCAGCCTTGTCGTGTCTTCTGAATACAGCGTAATTCCGCTATCGGTCACGATCTGCTCGGCCGTTTGATAGGCGGTAACAATCTTGGTCCTCGTCGGGCCATCAATTACCGTCACGGGGCGTGCGCGGTAAATATTGATCTGATATTCCGTAGCGACGAGCTTCTCGGTCACGGCCGGCTCGACGGCATCATGACTATCAAGTGTCACCCCTGCATCCGCCAGCGCGTCGCCAATCGTAGCGGCATCACTCAGCATCACCTTCTCTTCACCCCTGTCGTGAATCGTCACAAGACGACCAGACCCCGTTGCTGCATCGACAGGTTTATGGAAAATAGAGAACATGATGGCAAACAAAATAATAGCGAGGGTTATACCAGCGCTGAGAATAATTTTAGATGTGGCGTTCTTACGGACGAGTTGTTTCATGAACAGTAATCACACCCCTACTTGTGCGTCTCTTTATTATACCAAAGTAATCCTGTAATCGACATGAAACGCTATAGCTTCTCGAGGTGAGCATATTCAGCGTTCAGTTTTTTTGTCTGCCCGCTTGAAAATTTTATAGTTACAGCGAGGCCATCGACGTCAATCACCTCACCAACACCGAATGCAGCCGATTTCACCCCGTCACCGATTTCAAGCCCTAGTTCATCACTATAAAACGGCTCTTCCTCGCGCGCACCCATAAAGCTTGGGGCGGCGGCAGTTGTCTCGGCAACTTGGTCTCCCATATCGGAAATAAACCGCGACATCGGATTGTAGCCTCGTTGACCAAACTGCAATCGACTATAGGCGTAGCTTAGGTGCAGCTCCTCTCGGGCACGGGTCATTCCGACATATGCCAGGCGACGCTCCTCTTCAAGTTCGGCCGGGCTCGCGTCAAATACTCGAGCATGAGGAATAATCCCCTCCTCCATACCAATGATAAAGACGACTGGAAACTCAAGCCCCTTGGCGGCATGTAGTGTCATCAGCGTCACTTTTTGACCATCGGCCGAATTATCTGCACTCGACATCAAGGCAGCCTCCTCCAAGAAATCAGGTAGCGCGGCGTAGCTTGCAGCATCAGATAGCAACGATCCGATGTTTGCCTCGCGGTCCTCAGCTTGTGGCGTACCGTCAAGAATATAATTACGATATCCCGTTGCCGAAAGAACGTCTTCGATCAATTCCGCAGGTGAGGCAGTTTCGGCTTTTTCGTGAAGGGGTTTGAGCGCCCGACCCAGTGCACCTAGCGCCGTCTTCGCCTTACCCGTCACAATACCGAGAGCTTCAACTTGTCCGAGCGCTGTAATAATATCGATCTCTTGCGCAGACTGCCAGTTCAAGAATTTTTCAAGGCTCGTTGCACCAACACCACGCCCTGGTACATTCGCAATGCGCGAAAAACTCATCCGATCATTTGGTTGATAGATCAGACGTAAGTACGCAATGACGTCCTTAATCTCTTTACGATCATAAAAACGAACACCGCCAACCAGCTGGTACGGTACCCGTAATTGCAAGAATGCACGCTCCAAAGTGTAACTTTGGGCGTTCGTGCGATACAGAACAGCAAAATCACCAAAATCACGCGCTTTCATTTGAACGTGGGTTGCAATGCGCTCACCCACCAGTCGTGCCTCCTCGGCTTCGTCGTATACACCATGAACTTGCACAGGCGAGCCAGGACCTTCTGCAGTCCACAGTTCCTTTTCGGTGCGCTGTGTATTTTTTGAGATAACATTATGTGCAGCTTCAAGGATATTACCTGTGCTGCGGTAATTTTGCTCAAGCTTTACGACCGTCGCACCTGGAAAGTCACGCTCGAAATTCAAAATATTCGTAAAGTCAGCACCGCGCCAGCTATAAATTGATTGCCAGTCATCCCCAACGACACAAATATTTTGATCGTCATTAATCAATAATTTCACGATCTGATACTGGGCGGCGTTCGTGTCTTGATACTCGTCAATCAAAATATGTTTGAAGTGACTGCGCCACTTTTCGCGAATTTCTTTCGAGTCACGAAGTAATCGTACGCCGTCAATCAACAGGTCATCGAAATCAAGTGCGCCGGCTTTTTTGCGCATCGCTTCGTACTTTTTATAGATTTGCGCCACACTTTTCTGGTAAGGGTAACTTGCATCCGCCTCGAAATCATCAGGTGTTTGTAGCTTGTTTTTAGCATTTGAGATAATGCTACTAATCTGAGATGGTTTAAATTCTTTGTCCGTGATGGCAAGTTGTTTCATCGCTTGCTTAATCAATGACTGACGATCATCTTCATCATAAATAACAAAGTTACGCGTGATACCTATTGCATGGCCGTCCATTCGCAACAATCGGACGCAGATGCCGTGAAATGTTCCCATCCAGGGCATAAAGTCACGACGGCGACTATCTTGATCAATGAGCTTGCCGAGACGCTCACGCATTTCACGGGCGGCTTTGTTTGTAAAAGTAACGGCTAATATCTGACTTGGCCAAATACCTTCATTGGCAACAAGATGCGCAATGCGATGCGTTAATGTCTTCGTTTTACCACTACCGGCGCCAGCAAGAATGAGCAGTGGCCCCTTCACAACTTCGACCGCCGCGACCTGTGCCTCGTTTAAACCCTCAAGTAAATTCATTAGACTTATTATAGCGTTTTTACGAGCAGGCGCCTAGCGCTATACCCTTTTAAAGAAGCGGAATAACAAAGAAGTAGACGGCTGCACCAATACCGGCACCAACCAAGATAAGTGCAAGAATCCAGACAACAATTAAGAAGCTTGAGCCTTTTTTGGCAGGATGTGCGAGTGGCTGGTGATACGTCGCGGTGTCGTAGATCGCTCCAGAAGTCTGAGCATCAGTACTAGGGTGCTCTTTGTACTGCTGTGTGATAGAAGTTGGTCCGACGGGCGCGTCATTAACGGGTGTTGGCGAAGGAGTCGGGAGAGCGGTCTCGGTCTCGACGGGCACGACTGCAGTATCAACACTCTCGACTGATACGTCACTCGTCAGATTGGGTTCTTCCGGGGCATCAGGCTCTTCGTTATCAGCCTCAAGTAGCAGTATCTCTTCGTCTAGTTCAGTTGCATCTTCTACGGTTGTCCCCGCTACTGTTGGAACGGCGTCAGTAGCAGCACCCGGCTGGTGCGGAAAATCATCAATGAGCGGTAGGTCTGATTCGTTGAAAGAAAAAGCACCGAGCGGTCGCTTTTCAACTTTTGCATTGGTTAAGAATGGTGATTCTAGTGACGTCGCGAAAGCATCTTCGGCACTAACAGCCGGTACGTCCTCAACAATGGGCGCACTGACGACTGGTGACGGCACAGCAACCGGTTCAACGACAGGTTCAGGGGTAGTAACGACCGGTGCCACAGGAGTGGTGTCGGCCATATCGATAGGGTCTGGCCAGTGAAAGGCCGATCGAGCTGGTGCTTGCTCTACGACAGGCTCAATCACAGGAGCTGGAGCAAAGGCCTCCACCGATGGCACGACAGGCGCCACTTCAGGGCGCGCAGGTACTTCCGTGCGTTCGGTCGGTACGTTCACCTCTTCGCGGCGAAATGTTGCTGTCGCAGGCGCGTGTGGGCGCATATCCGAAGACGGGTGCACAACGTCCATAAAGCGACCAGAGCTGCGACGAGCAGCCAGCGAGGGCGTGCCATGTGACGAAATAGCTGGGTTCGAAGCAGGTACATCATTAACCGGTGCGCTTGGTTCACGGCCCGGATTTGTCACAGAACTCACTGCTCGGTCGATTTCATCAAAGTCTATATCTTGCATATCCTACTCCTCCCCTTATTTCTTACTTACGTGCGCTTTTTCAATAATCTGTGCGAATGCCGATTCATCAAGACTGGCGCCGCCGACGAGTAACCCGTCGACACCATCCAATGTTAAATATCCAGCCGCTGTGTCTGCGGTGACGCTTCCGCCGTACAAGACCTGCACTTCCTCCGAGGCTTTTGCACCGTAAAGATGCTTTAGCTGATTCCGGATCGAACGCACCGCATCAACGACGTCGCCTGGAAGCGCATTGCGACCAGTGCCAATTGCCCAAACAGGTTCGTAGGCAATCACGACATTGACGAGCTCTTCGCTCGTAATATTCGCCAGTCCACCGAGTAATTGATCGTGGATCACGTCTTGTGTCTCGCTATCAGCTCGTTCACCAGCAGTTTCACCGACACAAAGAACAGGGCGAATGCCGTTGCGGATTGCCGCTTGAACCTTGGCACGAGTATCCTTGTCGGACTCATTAAAGACGTGGCGGCGTTCAGAGTGACCAACGAGTGCGTATTGCACAATACCGCGTAGCTGCGAAGCCGAAACTTCACCAGTGTAGGCTCCGTGATCACGCCAATAAAAGTTTTGGGCAGCGAGTTTAAATTGGCGTAGGCTGACCTGCAAACTTAGGGTTTGAATAGCCAGAATAGTCGGCGCAATCACCACTTCAACATTTCGGTGGATCTTGACAACTTTGCTCAGACGATGCAAATACAAACTCGCCTCGTGTACCCCGAGGTTCATCTTCCAGTTTCCGATAATGAGTGCTTTATCCCGTGCCATACTAGTTAGTCGTTACCACTTATGCTTATTGATGTTAAGTGTAGCTTATTTATGAGCATCTAGCAAACTCTCAATTCCTGGTAATTTTTCACCGGCCATTAGCTCCAAGCTTGCGCCACCCCCAGTCGAAACATGGCTAAAGCTGGCACCGTCCGCACTATCCCATTTCAGTACAAAATCAGCCGTATCGCCGCCGCCAATAATAGAGGTCGTCTGGGGTTGAGTCGCAAGCGCCAGACACAGCCGTGCCGACCCGTGTGCGAATGCCGGTAACTCAGCGTAGCCCAGCGTTCCGTTCCAAATCACCGTCTTGGCCGCGGCTATTTCATGGACCACTTTCTCGATTGACTGATCACCAATATCAAGTATTGTATCGTTTGTGGCAACTTGGTTAAGCCCGACATTTCTCCGATGACTGCGAGCTGATATTTCGGTTGCAACCGCAACATCAGTTGGGAGAATCAAAAAGTCATCAACCGCATCGCCGACTTTTGCTCGAACTGCACGATAAATTCGATTGAGCGTCTCGGTCTGGTCGGCCTCATACCTGCTCGCACCAACATCAACACCCCGATATGCCAAGAACGTGTTAGCCATTGCACCACCGATGATAATTTTGTCAGCAACGGCAACAAACCGTTCGATAACGGCTATTTTATCACTAATTTTCGCCCCACCCATAACGGCAACCAGTGGTCGCTTCGGAATGCGCATCGCATCCGTAATAGTCTGGTATTCACGTTCTAGCAAAAGCCCTGCAACACTCGGGATATGCATCGTAATAGCGTGAGTACTAGCGTGTGCCCGGTGCACCACCCCAAATCCATCCTGAACAAAGTAACGAGCAGTCGTGGCAAGGGCTATCTTTTTCGCAAACCCATCATCGTCAGCCTCTTCTTCGCTGTAGTAGCGGAGGTTTTCCAGCAACGTCACCGTTCCCTTAGGGGACTTCTTGACAGCCTGTGCTACCTTATCGCCGATGCAATCTTCAACAAATTGAACCGGATGCCCGAGTAATTCGGACAACCGGATACCAATTGGTTCAAGACTTAGTTTCGTGTCTCGTCCGCTGGGTCGGCCAAGGTGGCTCATCACCACGACGTTACAACCGTGATCCAACAAATAGCGTAACGTTGGCAGACTTGCCTTGATACGCAGATCATCGTCAATCTCACCCTTTGCATTCAAGGGAACATTGTAATCTGCGCGCACCAATACCGTCTTATTATCAAGCGGCACGTCACGAATTGTTAGTTTGAAAAACCCCACCTTATCCCCACCATTTCAATTGTTTGAATCTACTTCGAATATATATTTATTCTAGCACGCGGACTTTGATTGTGTCAGTCGCACCAATCAAACCAGGTTGCATACCGCTCACAATAATCACTGTTGCTGGTTCGTCACCAAAGAGGCCTTCTGCCTTTAGTTCTTTAGCAATATCAAAACCTGCTTCAGCGCCATCTGGACGGATATAGCTACGGTTTGCGTAACTCAGTGCGAGTTGCTGTGCAGCTCGTGGGTCACTAGTAACGCTGATGATTGGTAGGTTTGGACGGTGTCCAGCAATGTTGGCAGCTGTTGAGCCAGATTTTGTCTCAGCAATAATAGCTGCAACGTTCATCTGCTCAGCAAGTGAGACAGCAGCAGTACTAATTGCATCCTGTCGTTTCTTGACGGTAACGTAGCTGTCGTGAATTGGCGCAACAGGTGCGTTATCTTGTGTATAAAGAATAACCTTCTTCATAGCGGCAACAGTTTCGAGTGGGAACTTACCGTTGGCAGTTTCATCGCTCAGCATTACTGTGTCAGCACCTTGAATGACGGCGTTTGCAACGTCACTTACTTCTGCGCGTGTTGGATCAGGTGCATCAACCATGCTGGCCATCATCTGAGTCGCAACAATACTTAGTTTTCCGTGCTTACGGCAAAGTGCAATAATACGTCGTTGGACAATTGGCACAACTTCAGCACCAGCTTCAACCGCAAGGTCTCCACGCGCAACCATAACACCATCACTGGCCATCACGATTGATTCAAGAACGTCGTCCTTGATAGCTGCTTTTGTTTCAACTTTCGCAATAATTTGGGCAGATGAACCACCAGCAACGAGAATCTGACGAAGGTTGTTGATGTCTTCAGCGCTTTGGATAAAGCTCAGAGCAACGTAGTCGATGTCTTTTGTCAGGCCGTATTCGACGTCTTTAAGGTCTTTTGGCGTCAAGATGTCACCACCAAAGTCTGTGTCTGGTAGGTTGATACCCTTCTTGCTCATCAAAGTACCGTCGTTTTCGACGCGTAGCTTGATAGCGGTTTCCGAGACAATCTCGATAACTTCTGTACGGATCTTGCCATCGAAGATAAAGATAGGTTCGCCGACCTTCACTTTTTCAGCTAGGTTGTACTGCACAGGGAAGGTAAAGCCGTTGTGTTCAGCAGCAAAGTCGAGAATAATCTCGTCACCAGTTTTGACACTTGTGTTTTCGTTTAGCATTCCAAGGCGAATCTTTGGACCTTGAAGGTCTTGCAAGATTGCGACTGGCTTGCCAATTTTAGCGCTTGCTTCACGGATCCATCGGATTTGATCATCACGTTCTGGGTAGTCACCGTGGCTAAAGTTGAGGCGGAAACCGTTAACACCCGCAAGTGCGAGCTTTTCGATCATTTCGGGAGTGCTTGTTGGGGGGCCAAGCGTTGCTAGAATTTTGGTTCGTTTAAATGTAATACTCATAACTAACAATTATAGCACCAAAAGCTCTCGGGCTAAAAGCCATGTATACTAGATGGATGAATATAGACTCACCACTTTTTACACCACAGAACAACTGGACGGACGTATGGCCAATCACAGAACGTCGCGGCCAGTTCGCCAACTGGGCAGAACAAACTTCGTACATAAAGGCGACGGAGTATTTCAAGGATAGCAATCTCTTTACAAAACTTTTCAAGCTATCGAGTATCCAAGGACGCCTGTACGCACAGTACACGAAGGTCCAACAACTGATTAACGTTTTGGCGACCGACAGCCAATTAACATACGCACATACACCTGTATTCACTAAACAGGCGGCAGATAGCGGCGAAGAGATCATCTATGTTGATTATTTCGTCACCTTTACCCAGATTGCATTCGATCCAAAAGAAACATTGGACTCATATAAAATCCAGGCCGAGCAACTCTATGTCAAGAATCCCGGCGATAGCGTCACTGAAGTTTCTGTACAAGGCCACCGTGCACTACTGACAAACCTGCGCATCAAGAATGATGACGGCACGTTTGGACGATTCATTCGTCAGTACACGATTGAGTCAAAAACAGGCAAAGAAGTCATCCAATTCACCGTCCAGACAGTGGTCGAGGACGCAGCACCCCAGCTTGAGGCGACCGCTCAGGCACTTATCGATTCATTGGTCATTACGTATCCAGCGCAATAATACGCACTACTGAAAACAAAAAGTCTCCATAGCGGAGACTTTTTGCGTATACGACATAATCTTGGTGATCTCACGGAGAATCGAACTCCGATTGCCAGGATGAAAACCTGGTGTCCTAACCGTTAGACGATGAGACCATTAAATAGTGTGCCTGTTAGACTGAAGAATTGTATCAAAAAAACACCTCTTTGACTAGTGGGTCGCGACGATTAAGCAAAATAAAAACACCGATATGGTGTTTAATTCCCGGAATGGGATAAGCCAGGGCAACAATGTTGCGACCACATGCTTATCCCATCCGGAAGTACTAGACCCCCTTGGTCATAGGTTTTTCGTCAACAATCCTTGTGAGATTCGTCGATGAATCAGCCGAGGGCTGCGGCGAACGGAGCGTGGAACAGCGGCATGGTTGATGCCGGCTTTTTCACTTCCGCTGCGTTTTTTGACGGCTCGACGACTTTCGTCAACTGCTGTCGTTCGTACTCTTCGTGCTGCGCGATACGCAGCGCCAGGGCTTCCTTGCGGAGTTCCGGTGTCGCGCACTTGATGCCCGTGATGATGTAGCGCACGGCCACACCCTTCTTCAGGAGGTAGTCCATCAGATCAGGCATCTCGGGCGGTCGAGTCCGGTGAAACAGCATCTCCTGAACCGCTCTTCCCGAGAGCGCTTCGTTGGAGATTTCGTACTTCTTGCAGGCCGCGTCGTAGATCGAGTAAAGTTCATCAATACCACGGGCGACAGTCTTGGTGCTTTCGGACACAATCGTGTCCGTTTCCTGCATGAGCGTCACGCTATTCCCCTTTGTTCGTAACACTAAACCACAAGTAATTCCTATGGTCGCGTTATAGTGAGTGAATATACGCCCATTGACACTACTTGTCAAATAGTATTTTGTATAGCGTCGCACTCCCGCGAGGCAGCGCTATATGTAGTCTCCAAAATAAAAAAACACCCGTCGTGGGTGTTGTATTGCCCCGAGCAGGAGGAGACGCGGCATCATGCATGAATGTCTGTCTCTCTCCTGCTCGGGACTTGAATGGTTATGGCCGGGTGGTGTATAGCTGTCGAGTCGTCTCTTCACGCTGTCGCTGCCGACCATTCCGACAGGCAACGATGTGCCGCAACCGATGACGATCCGCCAGTGATAGCTCCGGCACGAACTCACACACCCTCGCAGCAGCAACACCAAGGCGCTCTACTGCGTAGTAGCTGAATTCTTGCTTTTGATAGAACTTCTCACACAGCGCCACCATCTGCTGGAGCTTTTCGTCCGACACATCGTCATGATCACCGCTCCGTATTTCTTCGAAGCGGTCATACAGATCTGCGTCGATCGAAAGGGACGTACCCGTGAACTGCACCCTCGTCATCAGATCACCGCCGATGCTTCTTCTAGGACGCGTGGTCCTATCGGTTGCTCCTGCGGCACTTTCACGAGCGGATTCTTGATTCTCTCGAGCGCCAACGCGAGGCTCTCGATCTCATCACCCCCGTACTCCTCCATGACGGCGAGTACGAGGTGGATAAAACGAGGGAGCGTTTCGTAGCGCCCCAACAGTGTTACTGCCAATCCTTTCCGACCTTGTGTGTCCATAATGGGCCTCCTCAGCTGAGAGGCGCCCATCTGTATACTAATCCAACCAGCCAACTGACCAATTGAAGTAGCGTCCCCCTGTTGTGGTGCGGTGGTACTTATCAATGATCTTCCTAGCCATTCGTGCACAGCATTACTACGTCACATCTTTCCCGATGCAATGCTTTCGTAATGCCTTAGCCGGAACTTCCGGCGTGCATAAAAGCGAATATACGCCCATTGACATTCGTTGTCAAAGGTTCTTTCGTATCGCGTCACATTACCGCAAAAATCTGCGTTAATAGGGTCGCCCCTGATAGAGCTTGTGCTTATTCTATATATATGGTGTGATCTATTGACTTTTATGGCATTATATGATACATTTATATCAACATCCACGGATAAGGAATTAAACCCTTACCTAGGTGGATTGATCATTAACAAGTCAGATCATTACAGTGCATGTCCTGAATGTGTATTACATGTTTTAGACGCACTGAAAGCTATTAGTTCAAAAAGTAGTTATATATTTTCCTTCGGACGCAGCGCGTCAGCCTATCTATACGACTGGTTGACGAGCTGTGTCCGACCTAGTGTCACTGCAGCTGGGGAATTTCCCCGTTTTCACAGACGGGGCATCCGCCCCACCCGCGCAACATTAGAGAATGGAAAATCATGACAACAAACACCGCAACACGACCCACTCGACAGACGTCCGCAAAGGCGACTGGTTCGAAAGTGCCGTCGACCGACTCAGCAGCAACGGATTCGGCCGCAACGCCGATTCCCGAACTGACCATCGAGGAGATCCAGTCGGAGTTGACGAAAGTCAACCTCGAACTCGCAGAGCTTCCCAACAACCCGCAGTCCGCCCGCGCCGCCGCCTACGCAACGTCCTTGATGTTGCGCCTGACGGAGATCGACGCACGGAGCCGGGTTGCCGACGCAGCACTGCGAGAAGCGGCCCTCCGCGACCTCGACGCACTTCGCCCCAAGGTGGACAGCCTCATCGCTGACCACTCCAGGCGGATGATCGCGCTCGAGCTCGCCAGCGACGCCCACGGGGCGAAGCTGATCGAGCACGGTAAACTGTTCGCACAACACGACACGAAGCACGCTCACTCCGAGAAGCGACTCACGAATATCGAGGACGAGATTTACATCCCGCCCAAGGTATTTGTCATCACCACCGTCATCGCCGTCTTCGTTGGAATCATCGCTAGCCTCCTTTGGAGTGCTATCGTTTCCACCCCAGCCCCGGTGACACTTGCTGATGGCACCATCATCACACAATACAACCCGCTCGACGAGTTGTGGGCTGCGATCCTGGCCGGATTCATGGCGGCATTTGTCGTCTGCGCTATTGTGCCGTCGATGATTCTTCGGAATCTGAAGCGGAACAAGAACAACGACGTCGCCACCAACGAAGACGTAGAGAAGCTCTTCAACACGGATCAGCCGAACACCGACACCACACCCACGAAGCCTTCCAAGGCAACCGCGGGTGCATTCGGCGCTCGCGACTAACCCATTAGGAGAATCATGAGCATTGCAACACGTTTGACGCGACCAGCCCCATGGCTGCTCGCGGCTGCCGCTGCCGGAGCACTTTTGCTCGGTGGCTCCGCTGTCCAGGAAATCCTTCCTGGCGCCATGGCATCGACGAACATCATCACCGACGCCGAAGGCGTCACGACGACTGTATCAGCCGATGCCGTAGCGGATATCTGTGCCGTTTCATACGACGCACTTGATGCCGAAACCCAAACCGTCGCGAATCCCAACAAGGAGACGCCCGGTGCGGTTGGAACGCCCGTCACCCAGCGTGACGAAGCGGGCATCAAGGCTGAACTACAGGAACGACGCACCTGTGGCACCGACGGCAAGTTCGACCTTGAACTGACCGCCAGCCACTACGCCGACTGGTCCGCCAAGGACCTGACGAGCCGTACGGTTGAGTACGCAGACATCGACGCCTTCCGGGCAGAGCTGAATGCAAACCCCGACCTGTACGCCTCGATCCAGCAGGAACTGACCGATCTCGAGAATGCTTCGGCGTTCGCGACTGAGGCGACCCCTGCTGGTGTGTGGAGTGTGTACGTCTTGCCCACGGGCAACGGCGACCTCACGACACACATCGGTCGTACGTCCCGCGACGGAACTTCGGCCGTGTTCACTCACCCGAGTGGCGCAGTCGTTAAGTACCGCCTGGAGTGTGGCTTCCAGATCATCCACGATTCGCCGCCCGTAGGCATTGATGTCTGCGAGTACGATGAGTGCAATGCTCCGCCTGCCGTTACTCCTCCCGTTGAAACGCCGCCGGTAGTTACACCTCCGACGACGCCGCCCGTGGTTACTCCGCCGACCCCCACGTGCCCGCCAGAAACTCCTCACGGAACCTGGCCCGTATGTAAGGATGAGCCCACCAATGAGCCCGAAGCCCCAACAGGTGGAGGACCCAATGAGGACCCCGGTCCCGGCCCTGAACAGCCGGAACCGACTCAGCCGCCGGAAGAGCCGTACGTGCCGCCGACCCCGCCCGTCACTCCTCCCACAGAGGAGCCGACGCCGGAGCCGACGCCCACACCGACCCCCACGGAAGACCCGGAACCGACCCCGACACCGGAACCCACAGAAGAACCGACGCCCGTTTGCCCTCCGGGACAGACAGGAACCCCGCCGGTTTGCAAGGATCTCCCCACGAATGACCCCGCTCCGACCGGCAACGCGCCAGTCGGTGGAGGTCTGAATGAAGATCCCGGACCCGGAGTCGAACAGCCCGTAGCACCGACCCAGCCGCCGGAAGAACCCTACGTAGCACCGCTGCCCCCTGTCGTCGGAACCGTACCGGAACCGACAACAGGACCTGTGGAGGACAACACGGATCCCGAGCCCGAGCCTGAACCCGAAACGGTACAGACTCCCATCGTGGAACCGGCACCAGTCCCCACTGCAGATCCGGCACCCGCCCCTGCGCCCGAGGTTTCGACCCCGACGCCAGAGGCACCCGAAGTCGTGACCGCCCCAACACCCGAAGATCCCGCTGAAGGAACTTCCTGTGCCCCGGGCATAACCGACTGCTAAACCAAGTGGGTGTGTGGCTCTTTTGCCACACACCCACTTCGGTGGGACCAATAGCTTTCCCCAAGGGGTCTTATTCTTGAGCGTGATTTAGTTCACCTTGATTGAGTTTGACTCCTTGTGAGTTCATTTATTTGAATTCGGACGTGCACTTCGTAATGATCTGATTTGTGATGATATTTAACAATTCGGTAAGAATGTTTTCCACCGTTCAATATATATTTAATTTGATTCAATCTGCGAGATGAATCAGAAAAGGAGCATTATGAGTAAACTAACTACACTCATCCGACGCGCGCCAAAGCGTTTCAGCGCTGTTGTTTTGATGGTTGCAGCTGCAATTATCATCCCAACAGTAACACTAGCCTGGGGACCAAGTCGTGAAACTTTCACGATCGACAACCCAAGCGATCACGTCCAGTTCAACTCAATCACTAACAACCCAAACATCGGTGACGAACGAAACTTCGTTGGTATCCGTGACACAACTGCTGCAAATGTCTGGAAAGACACTATTAGCGTTGAAAAGGGTAAAGAATACTACGTTCGTATGTACGTTCACAATAACGCAGCAACAAGCTTAAACCTTACTGCTGAAAACGTGACTGCAAAGTTCAACCTTCCAACCAACACTGCAAAATCAATTGAAGTCAACGGCTTCTTGAGTGCATCAAACGTTGGTGCAGACGGCAAAAACAACAAGGGTGCATATGCGGAAGTGTATGACCAAGCAACCTTTACTGGTAGCGAAAACTTTAACCTAGCCTACATTTCTGGAAGCCTTAAGTACGAAAACAACGCCTTTGGCGCTGCTGGTACTGCTCTTCCTGAAAGCATCTTTACTCGTACTGGTGCAAAACTAGGTTACGACAAGCTCGACGGTAAGATCCCTGGTTGTTTCCAGTACTCTGGTTACGTTACCTTCAAGGTAAAACCACAGTTTGCAACACCAACTCCTCCAAAGAGTACGTTCACAATGAGCAAGCTTGTAAGCAAGCACGGTGAAAACAAATGGGTAGAAAGCTACAAAGCTCAACCCGGTGAAACTGTTGACTACCTTCTTCAGTACAAGAACACTGGCAACACACAACACGATGATGTGACATTCCGTGACACATTGCCAACTGGTATGACATATGTCGCCGGCTCAACAAAGTACGGAAACGCAAAAACTCCAGCCGGAGTTAAAGCAAGCGATAACATTGCAAATGGTACCGGTATTAATGTCGGTTCATATGCAGCCGGTGCAAACGCTTGGGCTATCTTTAGCGCCAAAGCACCTGCAGCAACAGCACTGAAGGCCTGTGGAACGAACACCCTCGTGAACACCGCTAAGGTAAACACTGGTGGTTACTCACTGTCTGATACTGCAAACGTCACTATCGACAAAACTTGTGAACCTGGAAAGATCTCTGTTTGTGAAGTTTCTACAAAGAAAATCATCACAATCAAAGAATCTGACTTCAACGCATCAAAGCACTCAAAGAACCTTGATGACTGTAAAGAAGCCCCAGTAACTCCCCCAGTTACTCCAGAGACACCACCAGAACTTCCACAAACTGGTGCAAGTGAGAACATTCTTGCCCTCACCGGCCTTGGCGCACTTATTGCGAGTATCTCGTACTACGTTGCCAGCCGCCGCGCAATGAACCTTTAAGAGTCTGACCGCTCTCGTCTGTCAAAAGACTCCTGAAGCAATTCAGACAAAATAGCCCTCGTTATTACAACGGGGGCTATTTTTGCTATACTGTACTCATATGGCAAACAAGCAACGCAAGAAACGAAACAAAACCTACACCGGCGCCGACGCCGCAATCACTCGACCAGTCGTCACAAAGATCAGCGCCGTTAACCGATCAAAACCCGGACAATGGTGGTTTGACCACAAACGTATCGCCAAACCGATCATTATCGCAACACTCGTTGTGATTGCGATCGCTATCTTGATTATCGAACTCGTCCGTATCGCCTCGGCAGCCTAGACGAACAACCGGCTATGTATTTTTGGGGATAGGTAAACGGAAGCCGAAGGTGCTCCCCTTGCCCTCTTTTGACTGAAAGATAATCTGTCCGTCATGGGCATCAATCACCTTTTTAGCAAGGAATAGTCCGACGCCAGTTCCGTCTGGTCGTTGACGACGGGCATTGGTTGCCCGGAAGAACTTATTAAATAGCTGCTCTTGTTCGGCGAGTGGTACGCCAATACCCGTATCTTTTACAGTAAACTCCACGTGATTATTAACGAGCTCAAGGTTGACCTTGATCGTTGAATTCTCTTTCGAGTAGTAAATCGCATTATCGGCAAAATTCATAATCACCTGCTGGATCTTGTTTTCATCCAACGGGAGTAATGGAATGTTCTTTGGCTTTTTGTACGTAAATGATAAATTGCGCGCACTGGCATTTGAGCCAAGCCCTTCTATTTCTTGCTGCACGATTTTCGCAAGATCGAGAGGACGCTTGTCGATCATAAACTTACCCGTTTGTAGGCGTGACACGTTCAGGAAATCACCAATGAGTCGTACCATTCGCTCGCTGCTAATAAAAGCCTCTTGCAGGAGGTGTTTTTGGTCAGCCGTGACTTTGCCTGCGTCGCCGTCCATTAGCATGCTGACATAGCCCTTGATGCTTGTCAGAGGTGTTCGAAGCTGGTGACTGGCCATACTAATGAACTCATCCTTGGCTTCATCCAGTTTTTGGAGCTGGGCATTGCTGGCGCGCAGTTCACGCGTGGCCGAATCAATACGCTGCTGAAGGTTTTCGTTAAGATCTGTGACAGCCTGGACCGATAATGCGTTTTGTATGGCAATCACCAGCTCATCACCGACCGTTTGTAACACCTGGACGTCGCGGCGCGTGTACGACGAGGCAAGGTGCTCGCCAAGGCACAGCAGATCAATCGTCGAACCGTTACGGACTAACGGCATCACGAGTTCGATGCGATGACTCACCATCAGCCGACGAATATGCGGCGCACGCTCAAGGAGTGATGCCTGGATAATTCCCGGAAATTTCTGGAGGTATTCGCGTAATTCGCGCGCATCAGCCGCGGGAAGTTGAATATGGCCATCTGTTCCCGCCTGAATATGTCGACCTTCTTCGGTGTTAATAAAGAATAAAGCCTGTTCACTCTTGAGCGTCTTGGCGATTTGGCTCGATGTTCTTTCGAGAAGTGTCTTTAGCCGAGTTGTTGAAACGAGTGTCCTGTTAAGCTCTGCATAAAAGGCACTCGTGCTATAAGTATCTTTGTAAAAAATCTTGCTGGTCACACGGTCAAAAAACCTGCGCACTGGTTGAAAGACGAGCGCAAGTGTCAGGCTAATCGCGACACCACTGATTGCCTCGCCACTACTCGTAAAGACCGTGTCGAACACTCCGGAGATCAAAAATGCCAGCAAAAAATACAGCAAGGTCAACGTAATCAAAACAAGCGAATACGTCACACTTCTGATGGCCGCTCGTTTAATGTCGAACATGCCGTGACGAACGATACCATACGACACGCCGCCGATAATAAACATGCCGGCAAAGATCCCAATAAGTGTCAGGCCAAAATTACTAAAAACAAATGGCAAGACTACGTTTGTAATAAGTATCATCGCGACGGCGACACCGATACTCGCAAATAGAACCTGTGATCGACTACGTTCGATCGCTGATCGCTTGCGGGTACCCATGCGCAGTCGATGTAGGATCGTGCCTGTCATATACAAAATAGCCGCAAAGTAAATCGAGGCCGTGACTCCGAAATCTATCCCAACCACCATATTATCAACATAGACGCCCGCGACGGTCCACGGTAGTAGCGCTGCGATGATACCCAGTCCTGCGATAGCAATCAGGGCAATACGTGAAAGCCTGGACGGTTTATAATGGCTAATTTTCGTGATAAATAGTAACAATACTGCCAAACCCAATACCGATACAACGAATAATATTCGGTTCAACAGTAACACAACTTCGATATCTAAAAAGGCGAAATTACTGACATAGTTAGAGGCCGCCCACAGCGCAAAGGCAATCAAGAAATACAAGAATGATCGGTTCATTGGACTGCGCAACCCACTCCGGGCAATCAAAACAGCAAAGGCAATAAATGAAATCTCGATCACTGCAAAGGTAATAAGCGCAAGCACGTTCATGAGGTGATTATACTATAGATTCACGAGTGGCAGTGGGCTAGTTTTTGCCAAACTTGGTACGGAGTGCAGCGATGGCAACACTGAGCGCAAAATGACGCGCGCGCGACTTTACTTCAATCGATCCATCAATAACATCAATAGCTTTACCGTGTGGCGCCCATTTGATCCAACTCTCTCGACTCGGTTCGATGCCAGCGACTAAGTGCGCCAAAGCTTGCGTCGTTGCATCACCCGCCGCTATCAGCACACCCGGCGCAACCGTTGGTGTTGATATCACACCACGCTGCACATCAGTCAACAGGTTCGTATCGGCATACGATGGAATGTGTGGTGCCCATTTAGAAAGTGGGACTTCCTGTTTAGCAATCTGATCAAGTGGCATATCCGCATCAAGCCCCAAATACTCCTCGAATTTCATACCGTTTGGATCAAATGAGGTCGTGTACGACCCAAAACCGACATTCAGCGTCATAATGGTCGGAACATTATGGCGTCGAGCACTGCGCGCCAACATCACGCCTAATTCAGGCATTGTGAATTCGGTCTCGTCAGCGATAAGATCAGCCCCTTCGACGAATTCATCAATGTTCTCGGCAGTAATCCCACCAGGATACACCCTAACGACAGCGCCCAAATCACGTAGCATGTCGGCGATCACCTCGGCTTTATTGTGGCCAATAGTCGCATAGCTTGCACCGGCCTGTCTATTGAGGTTTTCAACGCCAAAAAATTCAGGATCTGCCACCCTGAAATAACGCACCCCTAGCTTCGCCAGCGCAATGGCTAATTCTCCGCCGTCACCACCAACACCAGCAAGCGATACAGTCGATACCCCTAGCTTGGCTTGCTGCTCCTTGCTAACGAATGGAGCATTCCGCTCAAACTGATCTGGATTTGATGACGAAAAATCAGAAATCCTGACACGACCTAGTCCTTGCGTCGCGACGTCTCGCTCGAAGAAAGGCGCAAAAGGTTTACCTAGAAGGCTTTCACTCAAGGCTTTGTGATTCTGGGCGTGTCGGCGCACACGCACGTCACGTTCATGAATTTGCGAGGTAATAAGGCGCGGCTGCATTTCAACAAGCGAATTCAGCGTGTCGTTATATTTGTCCATAACTATTGGATCGCCGAGTGTGCGCAGATGAATCCCAACATGAACACTGAGTTGCCGGTGAAGCTTTTGCTCAAGGACCGCATAGACCTTCTCGCTCGTGCCTGCCGTGGCCTTGAGTGCTGCACGCATCAATGCCAAACTCACCAGCAATCCATCCGTCGCCGACAGTTCAGGCTCGCGTATCAGGCGCGATATTTCTTGTGCATCAATCGGTAGCTCATAGCCAAAATCCTCTTCAGCGGGCAACAAAAGCGCGTCTGCCGTCCGACTAATGACTCGAACTGTTCCGACCACTGTACCGTCGTCGTCAACGGCGACAAAATGTTCAGCTTGGTCATCAAATCTATTATATTCAGCGGCGTGTTCGTCGAGGTCGTCTTCGGTGATATATTTTTTCTCAGCATACACTTCACCTCGCAGCTGCCCCATTTGCAGCCACAGATCAGCATTAGCCTCTGTAATTTTTTGGGTCGTAAAGCCGTTTTCCGATAATGTCTCAAAGCCTTTTGTTCGGGCATCGTTAATAAAGACTTCAGGATTGGCGACAATATCAGTCATGATGGCTATATTATGCACTAAATAATGACTATCGTCTACTTTATATTTCGCTTCGACTGCTTTATGATATAACCATGACCAAAATTGCCATCATTGAAGACGACGCCGTAATTAGCCAAATGTACCGTATGAAATTTGAAGCGGATGGATTCGATGTCCAGCTTGCCAATAACGGAGAGCGCGGCGTCGATATGGTGGAAAGTTTTAATCCTGATATTATCCTCATGGACCTGCAGATGCCCGAAATGGACGGTATCACCGCCCTCGGTCTTATTCGCAAAAAAGAATGGGGTAAAGACATTCCCGTTATCATCCTCACAAACCTTGGTGAGGAAGAGTCTCCAAAGGGTATTCGTGAACTGGGAATCCATAGCTACATCGTCAAAGCAGAACTGACACCTCGTCAAGTTGTGCAGCGCGTCAAAGAAGCACTCGCCTAGTCTTTTTTAATTATTCTTGAATAGTTGCACGAGCAGCTTGAATAACATTATCGAACAAAGCTGTCACCGTTAACGGACCGACGCCGCCTTTGATTGGCGTTATCGTCAGGTCGTTGCGCGTGCGAACATCTTCGGCAACATCGCCGACAACTTTCCCGTTTTCTGAAGCAGTTCCAGCATCAACCACGACAGCCCCGGGCTGTACCATTTGGCTGTGAATCAGGCCAGGCACGCCAGTTGCCGTGACGATGATTTGAGCTTTACGTATTTCGGTCGCAAGGTCAACCGTGGTGTCGTCGTAAACATTCACGTCAAGACCGATGGATTTCCATAATTTCGAAAGT
>Ga0247741_1000123_pt1 | contig 54438 bp, 58 predicted proteins | sample UWRJL213509R2_FD_180945 | JGI IMG/M metagenome (GOLD analysis project Ga0247741, IMG submission 180945) | Plant litter microbial communities from Arlington Agricultural Research Station in Wisconsin, United States - UWRJ-L213-509R-2 | ecosystem: Environmental > Terrestrial > Plant litter >... | reverse complement strand
AAACTGCAGTTGCTCATCAGGGGTGAGGTTGGTGTTATCCAGTATAATAGCATCTTTAGCGCGTATAAGCGGGCTTTCCTCGCGGGTAGTGTCCTGGTAATCACGGTGGGCAATGTTCTCAAAAATATCTTCTAAGGTAACCTCAGGGTTTTTCAGGTGGATCTCGTCATAACGGCGCTGGGCACGAACGGCGGGGTCGGCAGTCATGAAGATCTTAACAGGTGCATCAGGGAAAACGGCTGTACCAATATCGCGGCCATCCATTACTATGTTTTTTGACTGCCCCATGCGTTGCTGCTGCTTCACCATTTCGCGGCGCACCTCTTTAACAGCCGATACCTCGCTCACTTTTTCGGATACGGGCATCTGGCGGATCTCTTCAGAAACTTCTTCGCCGTTAAGGGTAATATGGGTTTCGTAATCGCGCGAGTGGAAATTAAGGTGGATGTTTTTTAAGGCTTCCTCTATCTGCGCATGGTTTTGCGTATCAATATTGTTCCTTAAAAAATACAGGGCCACAGCGCGGTACATAGCACCGCTATCAACATAAATATAATGCAGCTTTTTGGCTAATGCCTTGGCTAGTGTGCTTTTACCACATGATGAGTAGCCATCAATAGCTACCACGATATTATTGCTCATCGGAGGACGAAGTTACGATTTTTAGTTAAATGGTGAGTGGTTGATTAAGTTGAATGGTGAGTAGTTGGATTAAATTTATTAAGAGAATGGTTTAAAAAAGCACCACTCACCACTTAACCAAGCCAACCACCCATTATCTTTGCCACCATGAACTTAAATAAAGCCGACCTGCAACGCGAGATCTCCTATAAAACATCGCGCAGCGGGGGCAAAGGCGGGCAAAACGTAAACAAGGTATCAACCAAGGTTGAGCTGCTTTTTGATATCAGCAATTCCGCATTATGTACCGATGAGGAGAAACTTTTGCTGAGCGATAAATTGCAAAACCGCTTTAACAAAGATGGCCTGGTGCAGGTGATATGCGATGAAGAGCGCAGCCAGTTCCTGAATAAGGAAATAGCGGTGGAGCGCCTGATTGTACTGCTTGCCAATGCCCTGCATAAACCAAAAGTGCGTAAGCCCAGTAAAGTGAGCAGGGCGGCTAAGCTGGCGCGCTTGGGCAATAAAAAAATGCAATCGGCCAAAAAAGCCGACCGCAAACCAAATTTTGATGATTAATTAAAGCGGTATAGCACTGTTAACGATCCCCATTGGTGGGTGCTCTTTACCATTTGTTTAACCTCGCGGGTATTGATAACCGCGCCAACATCAAACACAAAACGGCTGGTGGTAAGTGCTACACCTAACTGGTTGCTGAATACAAAGTGGTTAATATCCCCAACAATTTCCTGCGTGCCGGGTTCAGGATGGTCCTTAAATATATTTCCCTGCACGGTCGCATCGTATACAACCGCGTTGATCTGCGGTTTGTAGTAAAAAAAGAACTCATTGTTGTGCAGTAAGGTATTACTAGAGTTTTTACTTACCGAACTTTGGGTACTTACCGATTGGAATAACTGGTTAAAATTACCCAAACGTACCATTGGGCCAATACCTGCTGCATTAAAGCCTGTACCGGCGTTAACATAGCCTGTAAAAGTTAGGTCGGTCCATGAGCCACGGGCAAGCAGCTTGTTTATTTCGGCGCTCAGGTTTAATTGCGGCGCATTACGGATCTGGTATTGCCAGCTGTTCAGCTCATAAAAGCCAAAAGTGTTGTGGATGAATTTTTGAATGGGGTAGCCACCTGCTGCAGGGCCAACTATGCCAACTTTAGCACCGAATTTAAGGGTGGTTTCGTCCTTATATAAAAGGTTGGCCGATGCACCCAGGTACAAGTACCCGGCAAATGGCCTGTCAACATCGGCTGCTGATGGCAACTGCCCCGATTGCGCGTTATAGATTTTTTGCCCCAGCTCTACACCAAAAACGGCGTTTGCTAATTTGTCGTTCTTCATTTTGTTTACATCCAACGCGTGGCGATAATAAAGGAAGAAACCGTTGGTGTAATAACGGTCAGACCCCTGGCCCAGAAAAGAATCATTATCAGATTGAAAGCCGATCTCGTTTGTGCGGTTTTGCGCGTATGAGCCAATACCCGCTAAAAGGCCTATGGCTAACAGGAATAGTTTTTTATTCATCAGGATTATAAAAGTATGCTAATGTAAAAAAAGCAGGGATATATCCCTGCTTTTAGTATTTATTTTGTTTGGTGCCAGGCTTTTATTAATTCAGCGCCGGTTTTACTTCCTTTTCTTTTACGGTTAAATCAAGCGGCTCTTTTACCTGCTCATTTAATAATGCCAGGTTTATCACCTCGCGCATATCGGTAACGTAATGGAATTTAAGGTCGGTAATATACCCTTCTTTAATTTCCAGGATATCCTTTTGGTTTGATTTGCACAGAATGATCTCTTTGATATTGGCACGTTTTGCAGCTAATATCTTTTCTTTAATACCACCCACAGGCAACACACGGCCGCGCAGGGTTATCTCGCCCGTCATGGCCAGATGCGGTTTTACCTTACGCTGTGTAAATGCCGATACCAATGCCGTAAGCATGGTAACACCTGCGGATGGACCATCCTTAGGGGTAGCGCCTGCAGGTACATGCACATGGATATCCCACTGTTCAAACAGTTTTGGGTTGATATTAAAGTAGGTAGCATGCGCGCGCAAATAAGCCAGGGCAATAGTTACCGACTCCTTCATTACATCGCCAAGGCTGCCGGTTAAGGTAAGTTTGCCATTACCCGGGCTTAAGCTGGCCTCAATAAATAGTATATCGCCCCCAACTGATGTCCAGGCCAGGCCGGTTACCACACCTGCGGTTTCGTTGTTTTCGTACAGGTCTTTATCGTAAAAAGGTGCGCCAAGTATCTTTTCTACTTCTTTTTTACTTACCAGGATGTTGTATGGCTCTTCCATGGCTATATTTTTGGCCACGCCACGTATCACCGAACCTATCCTTTTCTCCAACGTACGCACACCTGATTCGCGGGTATAATCCTCTATCAGTTTTTCAAGCACATCACTTTTTACCACCACATCCTTAACAGTAAGGCCGTGCGCTTCACGCTGTTTTGGCAGAAGGTGTTTTTTGGCTATCTCAATCTTTTCCTCTATAGTGTAACCGTTTACCTCTATGATCTCCATCCTGTCTAACAGAGCGGGTTGTATGCTGCTCAGCGAGTTTGCAGTTGCGATGAACATCACGTTCGACAGATCGAAATCCATCTCTACGTAATTGTCATAAAAAGTACTATTCTGTTCAGGGTCAAGCACCTCTAACAGGGCTGACGATGGGTCGCCACGGAAATCGGTGCTTACCTTATCAATCTCATCGAGTATGAACACCGGGTTTGCAGCGCCGGCCTTTTTTACCGACTGTATGATCCTGCCCGGCATAGCCCCGATATAGGTTTTACGATGCCCGCGGATTTCAGCCTCGTCACGTACACCACCCAGAGCCATCCGCACATATTTACGGCCTAACGCTTTTGCTATTGATTTTCCCAGGGATGTTTTACCAACACCCGGAGGGCCAACCAAGCAAAGGATAGGGGCTTTCATGTTGTGTTTTAGTTTTAAAACAGCCAAATACTCAATGATCCGCTGTTTTACTTTATCAAGGCCAAAATGGTCCTTATCCAATACCTTTTGAGCCCTTTTAAGGTCGAAATTATCCTTTGTAAACTCGTTCCAGGGTAGGTCCAGCAATAGCTCAAGGTAATTTATCTGCACCGAGTAATCTGCCGCGGCAGGGTTGGTGCGGGTCAGTTTTTCAAGCTCTTTGGCAAAGTGGGCTTTCACCTCTTTGTCCCATTTCTTTTTAAGTGCACGCTGGCGCAGGTTCTCTATCTCCAGGTCGGGCGATGTGCCGCCAAGCTCTTCCTGGATGGTTTTTAGCTGCTGGTTCAAAAAGTAATCGCGCTGCTGCTTATCCAGGTCAACCCGTACTTTGGTTTGGATTTGGTTTTTCAGCTCCAGCATCTGCAGGTCGAGCGTTAAATGCTCCAGCACCATATTTATCCTGTCGCGCAGGCTGGCGGTTTGCAGTAGTTGCTGTTTATCAGCCATATCCGCGTTCATATTTGATGATATGAAGTTGATCAGGAACGATGTGCTCTCAATGTTGCGGATGGCGATACCTGCCTCACTCGGTATGTTTGGCGATAGCTGTATGATGTTCATGGCCATGTCTTTAACAGACGATACCATGGCTTTAAATTCTTTATCCTCTTTAGCCTTTATCTCTTTAAAAGGTTCAACGGTGGCCTTAATGTAAGGCTCGCTTTGTACCTCTTCTTTCAGCACGAAACGCTTTTTACCCTGTAGTATCACGGTAGTGTTACCATCGGGCATTTGCAGCATTTTTATGATGAGAGCAATAGTGCCCACTTTGTTCAGTTGGTTAAAGGTAGGGTCTTCAATACTTACATCCTGCTGGGCAACAACACCAATCAGGCGGCTGCCTTTGTTGGCATCGCGGATCAGTTTAATAGATTTATCGCGGCCAACGGTAATAGGGATAACAACACCGGGAAACAACACGGTATTGCGCAGCGGAAGTATAGAAATAATATCGGGTACCTCTTCATTATTCATTTCCGCCTCGTCCTCTGATGACATCAGTGGGAAAAACTCGGAATCCTCATTAATGGAAGGCATAGTATTTTTAAAATCGAACGGATCAAAACTCATCAATCACCTTTTATGTATGCCGGTAACGTCATATTGGCAGGTGCGGAAACTCCGCCCTTAATATTATGGGTTAATCAGCAGTAGTTAATTATTCAAATATACAGTTTCAAGAGCTATGCCAATATAAGTTAATTAGCCCCGGTAAATGTTGTTGAGTTGTAAAATATTGATTTATTGATGGTTATAGTATTGGAAAGTTTTGGGTTGATTTTTATAAGTTTTGGACTAAAGTGGAAAAAAAGTCATGCAGGGGATTTGGATACACAGTCGCTGCAAAGCAAAACATCAACCCAATACATTTACGCCAATACCTTTTCCTTGTTCGCTTTTTCTGCCTCCAGTTCCTCAAAGTATTTTTTACGAACAACGTGGGTCATTTTATGGTCGCCGGTATGGCTCCAGCCGGGGGGCATAACAATATAAAGGAACTTGTTTTTGATGCCCGGTGCACGGTAAACATCTTTGGCCAAGGCTACAATCTCACCAAAATAAGCATCCAGAAAGCTGTTTTTGATCATGGGGCGACTGATGCCATATTCAATAGGGATACTGCGGTCCTCAGGGTAGTAGGTGCCAAAAACCTTGTCCCATATATTAAGCAGGTTGCAAAAGTTGGTATCCATGTACACAATATTGCGGGCATGGTGCACGCGGTGATGCGATGGGGTAAGGATAATATTGTTTAAAAAGCCAAGGCGGCCATCTTTTATTATGTTTTCGCCCACGTGGATCATAGCGCCCCAGGTGCCGTCAATAAACATAATTACGAATAGCATGGCGGGGTTTACACCCAGCAAAATGCAAATGCTGGTGCGGATAAGGTCGGCGTACGGGGCCTCCAAAAAGAAGTGGGCGTAGGTGACCGAAAGGTTCATCGTTTCGGGCGCGTGGTGAGTAGAGTGCAGGCACCAGAGCAGGCGTACCTTATGCGCAAGATAATGGTATATAAAATGTGCAAATTCCCATACTACGTACCCGTAAATAAACCAGTACCAGGTAAACGTGGTTTTTAAAAGCGCGATGGGTAAAAACCATTTAATACAAAGCCCTACCATGGCAATGGAGATAACCCGGCCTACAAAAGAATTTAATACATAGGTAAAAAAAGAGATCTTATAGTGGATAACCTTAAACCTTTTATAAAACGCAGCGCGTATAATTTCAAGCAACAGCACAAAAGGAGTAAGAGGAACCAGTAAGGATGTGATACCACCATAGGTAAGAAACTTACTGTAATCGCCCGATTTGATGATGTCTAGTAAACCGCCCAGCCCCCAAAAGCCTGTAAACTCGTTAGCTATAGCCTTAAAAAAATCCATAAGTTGATAAATTGGTTAATACTATGCTTGCTAAAGTATTAAACGCAATTAACTCAACAAAAATGTATAAACCAAATATACAGGCTATAACTTTTCGCTATAATTAAGTTTACCCAGCAATCCTCAACATAAAATCTATAGCCCCCGGCGAATGCAATATTTCTAACGATTGGATAGACTGATCCGCAGCTTCGGATGCCCTTATACGCATCTGGTTTTCAAAAGCTGAGATGGCGGATAAGGTATCCGGGTAGCTTTCATCGGTAAGGGCGCGGCTTAATTCCAATGCATCCAGCATGGCCATATTTACACCTTCGCCGGCGTAGGGCGGCATCAGGTGGGCGGCATCGCCTAGCATGGTTAGGTTTGGCTGCGCATCCCAGGTTTGGTCTAATGGCATGGAGTATAGTGGGCGGGGTACAAAGGCACCGGTTGCGTTTTCAAACAGCTCCAGCCAGGCATCGCCCCAATTTGAAAACTCGGTTTTAAACCAGGCAAGCACCTGTGTTTTATCCGTAAAATCAATGCCACACTCTTTAACCCAGCGCTCACCCGTCTTAAAGCAGGGGTAAAACCCCAGGCTGCCATCGCCTTTGGCACTTACAATGAGGCTCCTGTTATCGCCCATGGCAAAAATCTTCCCGCCGCTTAAAAGCTTGTGCATTTTGGGTATAACCTTTTCTGAATGATAAACTGCACCCTCTACAGCCGTATAACCGCAATAAAATGGCTTAACAGGGGTAATGTAAGGGCGAAGCTTTGAATTGGCGCCATCTGCGGCTATAACCAGGTTGGCTGTAGCCATGGTGCCGTTCTTAAATTCAATTATCCAACCATTGTTAAGCGGTTCAAGCGATACAAACTGACTATCCCAAACTACGGTGCCGGGCTTAAGCGAATTAAGCAATAGTTTTTGTAAGGGGCCGCGGTCTATTTCGGGGCGGTTGCGGTAAATTTCGTCCTGCTCGCTTGCATGCTCATCCAGCATAATGTTTGCGCGTTCGTCGGTAACACGCATTTTATCTGCACCGGGGCGGTAGTTGGCTTTAAATTCATCCATCAATCCGGCGGCCTGTAAAGCCGCCAGGCCCGATTCTTCATGCAGATCGAGTGTGGCGCCTTGTGCGCGGGCATCCTGGTGAAGGTCGCGTTCGTAAACGGTAACGTCCGCACCTTTTAATTGTAAAAGCCTTGCGAGGGTTAAACCGCCCGGGCCGCCGCCAATAATGGCTATCTTTTTATTTTTTATAGTATTCATCTTATGTTTAATTGTAAAGGGTTTATTGCCCTTACCACTTTAGACGAATAGCACAACATTATCTTTTAAAACAAAAAAATATTTGTCGCCCCCATCTTGTTCTGTTCCATTGAGAAATGGAACAAGTGGAACAAATTTAATGATTTGATAATCAATGTATTAATACTGACAAGATCCTGTCAGTAGTTAAATAAAAACTTCATTGTTTTGTTGTATTTGATTGTAAAACAGCGTTTTATGAAAATGAGGTTTTTGTTCCACTTTTTGCGAAATGGAGCAAAAAATTTGTTGCAGCAGGATCTCTTTCGGAAGCTCCCCGAAGACGGATTTAGCAAATAAAGCAGAGACCCCAAAAGTCTTTTTTTGCCTTTTTTCGCCCTTAGTTCGCCCTTTTTAGTATTCACACAAGCGTAGCCAAACAGATTGCTATTTTTAATTAAATAATTGATTTATAAGTGATTGGATATTTGAGGGCTGTTCCATTTTGTTCCGTTATGAACAGCAGTTTTTGGTTGATGTAAACTGATAGCTTACTGTATTCCCGATAAAAATTATTCAAAATAGTTGTATACATTACTGAAATTATTAACAAATTGCACACGCCGGATAATAATTTAGCTTGTTGGTAGTTAATATATTGTTACCGGTTAAATCCCTGAGTATTAAATGAGGCTTTCTGCTATAATATCGTTTTTTATACTTACGTCGCTCGAAACATCGTCGGCACAGAATGCCTATGTGCGTTTGGGGCAACAGGCCTTTATGGATGGTAATTTTAAAGCTGCCGTAGCCCAACTGGAAAAGGCCTGCCTGGTTGATTCAACCAACGCTAATGCTTACTGGATGCTGGGTTACTCTTACTACCACAGCGAAAACTATCGCAAATCAATAGCCGCATATACAAAAGTTATTTTCATAAACCCGGTTGATGCTTCGGCGTATTATTACCGTGCAAGGGCTAAAGGCTATTTGGGGAAGGATACCTACCTGTCGCCAACGGAGCGCGAGAAACACCTGTTGGGGGCTATATTCGACCTGACCAAAGCCATAGCCATTGAACCTAACGACCATGGTAAATGCTACCAAACGCGTGGTATTGCTTATCGCGAATACGGCATATTTAAGCTGGATCAGAAGAACCCGCATAACTATGATAAGGTAAGGGGCATTAATTCATTAAAAGCCTCTATTACCGACCTGGAAAAAGTATTGGCTGATAACCCCAGCAGATCTGATATTTCATCGCTGATAGAGCTATCTAAAGAAAAACTGGCAACCGCCAACGGGCATCATTAAAAATTACCTTTAATACGGTAGTTATTGGCCCCCATTATTTTTACCTGCTGCATTTTTTCTATCAAATAATAGTCATTTGGCGCGTAAACTAATTTTTCGGTAGTGTTGTACAGGATGTTGTGGGTATTGTTTACAATAGCTATTTCGGTTACCTGCCCTGCTTTTTTCCTGATGATGATCTGGCGGGTTTCCAGTTCGGGGTATTTGGCTTTATAAACAACGCTGTCATCATTGGCCTGTACACTGTAGCTCAGTTTCCAGGCGGGTTTGTTAATGTCGCTTTCGCTAAAAAGGTTTAATTCTTTTTCCCAGTTGCCAATATGTACCTTCTTGTTTTCGGCAGTACCGTTGTGCGCAACTGTTTTATCAACCGTGGGGTTTTGTTGGGTAAGGCGGATGGCTTCTTTCTTAAAATACTCTTTCAGATCAAAGTATTTTAACTCGGCACCGGTTTCCTTTATTTCGGGTTTATTACAGGCGAAGCTGCCGCATAAAAGCAGCAGCACGCCTGTATAAATACTATATTTCAGGATGGGTTTATACCAATACATTACCAGTCATTTCCGCCGGGATAGGCACGCCTAATATGTTTAAAACGGTTGGTGCTATATCGCCCAACTTGCCATCTTTTACCTGTTTTACATCGTTATCAATAATAATACAAGGTACCAGGTTGGTGGTATGCGCGGTATTTGGTGAGCCATCCTCGTTTATCATATAATCGGCATTGCCATGGTCGGCAATAATAATGAACGAGTAGCCGTTTTTTAAGCCCGTTTCAACAACCGCTTTTGTACAAGCGTCTGCTGTTTCGGCAGCTTTCATTACCGCGCTGAAAACGCCGGTATGGCCAACCATATCGGTATTGGCAAAGTTAAGGCAAACAAAATCGGGCCAGCCGCTTTCCAGCTCGGGGATAATGGCATCGCGGATGCCTTCGGCGCTCATTTCGGGCTGCAAATCATACGTAGCAACTTTTGGCGATGGCACTAAAAGGCGTTTCTCGTTATTAAACTCTGTTTCGCGCCCGCCCGAGAAGAAGAACGTTACATGGGGGTATTTCTCCGTTTCGGCAATACGGATCTGTTTTTTATCAGCACCTTCTAAAACCTCGCCCAATGTTTTACTCAGGTCGTCTTTGCGGAAAACCACCTTTACATTTTTAAAGGTTTCGTCGTACGATGTCATGGTCACGTAATCGATGTTGAGCGGTTTCATATCATACTCCGGGAACTCCTTTTGGGTAAGCGCCTGCGAAATTTCGCGGCCCCTGTCCGTACGGAAGTTAAAGCAGATCACCACGTCGCCATCTTTTATAGTAGCAACAGGCTGTCCGTCTTCGCCGGTTTTTACTATCGGCAGTATAAATTCGTCGGTAACACCGGCTTCGTATGATGTTTTGATAGAGGCAACGATATCTTTTGATGCCTCGCCTTCGCCTTTCACCAACAGATCATACGCTTTTTTAACGCGTTCCCAACGGTTATCGCGGTCCATAGCGTAATACCTGCCAATAGCCGAAGCAATGGTAACAGGCGTATCGGCAATATGGTGCTGCAATTCGGTAAGAAAGCCGGCGCCCGAGTTAGGGTCGGTATCTCGGCCATCCAAAAATGCGTGGATAAATACCTTTTGCAGGCCTAACGCATTTACAGCATCGGCCAGGCCTTTTACGTGGTTAATGTGCGCGTGCACACCGCCATCGCTCACCAGGCCTATCAGGTGCAGGTCTTTATCGTTGTCTTTAGCATAGTTAAATGCTTCAAGCAGGGTTTCGTTCTGTACAAACTCGTTATCAATAACGGCTTTGTTTATGCGGCCAAGTTCCTGGTAAACTACGCGGCCGGCACCAAGGTTCATGTGCCCAACCTCCGAGTTGCCCATTTGCCCTTCGGGTAAGCCAACAGCAAGGCCCGATGCTTCCAGCTTTGAGTTTGGATATTTTGCTATCATCGAATCGAAAAACGGCGTGTTTGCCGCTACAATCGCGTTCGATCTGTCGTTACGGCCGTAACCCCAGCCGTCAAGTATAATTAATGCAACTTTTTTATTGTTTTCCACAATGCAAATATAAAAGCAACGTTTAAACATTGTACTTTAACAGCGTTTTATTTTTTGTTACAACAATTCTTTAAGTTATTGGTCATATATACATATGAAACTAAAATACTTTCCGCTGCTAACCCTTTTATTTTTACTGCCCCTTGCAGTAAAGGCGGATGATATTGAGAAAATTGCAGAGCTTATAAAACAAGGCAACGCGCACGAGCTGGCCAAAATGTTCTCATCAAACGTTGATATGAATATTTTAGACGAAACCAATGTTTACTCAAAGGCGCAGTCGGAAATGATACTGGATAAGTTTTTTAAAGAGAATAAACCGCATACGGTAAAATTATTACATCGCGTTAGCTCTAACCCCAATTACAACTTCGGCGTGGTTATTTTAGGCACCGAAAAGGGCAAGTTCCGCATCTCATACACCCTCAGAGAAATTAATAAGGTAATGGTTGTCATTGAGTTGCGCATCGAAACCGAAAAAACCTAATTAATCATCAATTGTTCTTACTTTTGAAACTCAAAAATGCAAAGGTTTGGACAAAGAAATTATACATCAATTTATAGTTAATGCTTTAAGTGAAGATGTTGGCGACGGCGATCACACTTCACTATCTACCATTGAAGCAGGTACACAAGGCAAAGCAAGGTTATTGGTAAAAGATACCGGCATACTGGCGGGTGTTGAGCTTGCGGCCGAAATATTCCGCGAGGTTGACCCTAACCTGAAACTGAACGTTTTTTTACAGGATGGTGCCGAAATTAAACCAAAGGATGTTGCTTTTGAAGTAGAAGGCGATGCCCAGGCTATTTTAAAGGCCGAGCGGCTGGTGCTTAACTGCATGCAGCGCATGAGCGGTATTGCCACCACCACCCACCAAATAGTTGATATTTTACAGGGCACCCATGCCAAAGTTTTAGATACCCGCAAAACCACACCCGGTTTGCGCTACCTGGAGAAATGGGCCGTGCGTATAGGCGGGGGCGTTAACCACCGCTTTGGTTTGTATGATATGATACTGATCAAAGATAATCATGTAGATTACTCTGGCGGTATTCGCCAGGCTATTGAAAACGCCAACCGTTACTTACACGACACCGGCAAAAAACTGGCTATAGAAATTGAAGTGCGTAACCTTGATGAACTGGAGCAGGTATTGCAAACAGGCAATGTTAACCGTATATTAATTGATAATTTTAACTTTACCGATTTGAAACAAGCGGTTAATATGATAGAAGGCCGGTACATTACCGAAGCATCGGGCGGGATAACAATTGATAACATTCGTGGCTATGCCGAATGCGGTGTAGATTATATATCTGTTGGTGCCCTAACGCATTCTATAAAAAGTTTAGACCTCAGTTTAAAAGCTGTAAAATTATAATGATATATTGCGGTAGTATAACATCAATTTAATAATATTGCAGGCAGATGCTATCAATCTACTCGATTTCGGCGCTTATTCTGGCTTACCTATTCGGATCAATTCCAACTGCAGTATGGATAGGGCAGGCATTTTACAATGTAGACGTACGCGAATACGGCAGCGGTAACGCCGGGGCTACCAACACCTTTAGGGTTTTGGGTAAAAAAGCCGGTATACCTGTTATGCTGCTGGATATTTTAAAGGGCTGGACAGCTACCAACCTGGCTTATATGGTGGGCACAAGCACCACCGGTGCTTTTCATTCTGTAGCGTTTACTAATTTGCAGCTTGCCTTGGGTGTAGCGGCTGTAATGGGCCATTTATTCCCGGTGTTTGCAGGTTTTAGGGGCGGTAAAGGTATTGCCACACTTTTTGGAATGATATTAGCTATAAACCTACCGGCTGCTTTACTTTGCGTAACTGTTTTTATTGTAACGTTGCTAATAACCCGTTATGTATCGCTGTCGTCAATATTGGCAGGGTTTATATATCCTATTGGAATAACTTTTATTTTCCATGTGAATATTAAATCGGTCATTATTTATGGCATGTGTATTTTTATACTGGTATTGGTAACGCATCAAAAAAATATAGAGCGATTATTGAAGGGTAAGGAGTCGAAAGTTAATTTATTTAAAAAGAAAACCACCTGACTTACCATGAAGAGAATGAAACCCCTATTGGCACTGGCTGTAATAGCTATTGCCGTTTACGCCTGTTCTACCGTGCCGCTTACAGGCCGCTCACAATTAAGTTTAGTAAGCGATGATCAGATAAACCCTGCAGCCGCGCAAAGCTACCGTACCCTTTTATCAGATCCTAAAACAAAAGTGATTAGCACTGGTACCGATGCCCAGCGTGTAAAGCGCATTGGCAGCCAGCTTGCAATAGCTATTGATAGCTATTTAAAAGCAAACGGTTATGGCGACCAGTACAACTACCAATGGGAATTTAACCTGATACAAAGCAGCGAAGTTAACGCATGGTGTATGCCGGGTGGTAAGGTTGCTGTTTACAGCGGTATATTACCTATTACCCAAACAGATGCAGGCCTTGCCACGGTTATGGGCCACGAGATTGGCCACGCTATTGCCCACCACTCTGCCGAGGCGCTTTCACAGCAAATGGCTGTACAGGCCGGCGGGACAGCTATTAATGCTGCAACGGGTAATAAATCGCAAACTACACAGGCGCTTATTGGTACGCTGTATGGTGTAGGCGGGCAGTTAGCTACCCTGAAATACTCGCGCGATAAAGAAAACGAGGCCGACAGGCTTGGCTTAACCTTTATGGCCATGGCCGGTTATGACCCACGCCAGGCAGTTACCTTTTGGCAGCGTATGGCTGCACAAAACCAGGGTGCCCCACCAGAGTTTTTAAGCACACACCCAAGCGATGCTACACGTATAGCCAATATCCAGAAGCTGATACCTGAGGCAATGAAATATTATAAAGGGAAATAAGATTGGTGGTTAGATTTAACCACAGAGGGCACAAGGATTTTCACAGAGGTCACAGAGATTTATTTCGATGTGACCTTTTTAATTAATAAGAACATGATAGAAATAATAATTTTTGTGTTCTCTGTGCTCAATAATATGCTATTTCTCTGTGTTTTTGTGGTTAAATAAACTGGTGGTTAAACAAAAACAATAAGCATTGTTTTTACTTTTATTATCATGGCTCCTTCTAAATCTCGTTTTTTAACCGCTCAATGGCGCAACCTGGTTATGCTGAATTACGAGGTTGACCCCGGGATATTAAAACCATACCTGCCCGCCGGTACAGAAGTAGACCTGTGGGAGGGCAAAGCCCTGGTAAGCATGGTGGGCTTTATGTTTCAGGATACACATGTGCTGGGCATTAAATGGCCGTTCCATGTAAACTTTGAAGAAGTGAACCTGCGTTTTTATGTACGCCACTTTGATGGTACAGAATGGAAACGGGGTGCCGTATTTGTGAGTGAGATTGTACCCAAAAGTATGATTGTGCTGATAGCCAATAACCTGTATAAAGAGCATTACCGCGCCCTGCCTATGCGGCATTCTGTAACAAAGGATGGCCCTAATCATACTCGGTTTTTATACGAATGGAAATTAAAAGGTGTGTGGAATAAACTTGGCGCTACCGTACGTAACAGCCTTACCCCGATAGCGCCAGGCAGCCCCGAAGAGTTTATTTTTGAGCATTACTGGGGCTATAACCGCCTAACCGATTATAAAACTATGCGGTACGAGGTTGAGCATATTGCCTGGCAAATTGCCGAAGTAAAAGATTTTGTTTTTGAGGCAGATATCAAAGAATTGTATGGAGAGGCTTTTGTGCCTTACCTGAATGTAAAACCATTCTCGGCGTTTTGGGCCAATGGCTCGGAAATAGCGGTTAGGATTGCGGATAAGCTGTTGCTTGACCCAGTACTTCCAGGATAGCTTTTGCTTTTAACAGGCACTCTTCGTATTCGCTCCCGGCATTGGCGTGGTAGGTAATAGCGCTGCCCACATGAAACGATAAATACTCTTTGGTGCTGTTGTATAGCAGGGTGCGGATCACTACGTTAAAATCAAAATCATCATCGGGGCTAAAATAGCCCACCGCGCCTGAGTACACCCCGCGTTTGCTGCGCTCGTACTGTTCTATCAGCTGCATGGCGCTTATTTTTGGTGCGCCCGTCATACTACCCATCGGGAAGGTGTTTCTCACCGCTTCTACTGCGGATACATCATCCCGTAGTTCGCATACCACGGTTGATACCATCTGGTGTACCTGCTTGAACGTTTTGATGCCGTAAAGCTCTTCGGTTTTAACAGTGCCGGGTTTGGCCGAGTGGGTCAGATCGTTACGCACCAGGTCTACTATCATTACGTTTTCCTGCAGCTCTTTTGGGTGGCTGCGCAGTTCATTGATAAGCGACTGGTCGATTGCCTCGTTGGCATCACGGCGTGCTGTACCCTTTATAGGTTGCGAGATGAGTTTGCTGCCGCGCTTTGCCAAAAAACGCTCGGGCGAGGCACAGATAATATAATTACCGTTCCATTTAAAAAAGGTAGCGAACGGGGTAGGCGATATGCCATTCAGGTTTTGAAAGATAGACAGCGGTTCTATCTCCGTATCCTCCGCATAAAACTCCTGGCAAAAGTTAGTTACATAAATATCCCCGCGGGCAATGTGTTGTTGGATTTGCTCTACCGTTTCTACATACTCCTGCCTGCTGAAGCGGGATTGTAAGTTGATGGACTTTAGCGGACTATTGGACGAGGGTTCGAATCCCTCCGGCTCCACTAACTTTTGGATTTCTTCATTTTCTCCAATTATCTCAACCGTGTTCCCCTTTATACTGATCAGAATTTCGGGTGCAAAAAAGTACAGGTCGGGGAATTCAAGGTGGTCGGCGTTGTTGGATCGTAGTTTCTCCGTCTCGTTTTTCAGGTCGTAACCAAAAAAGCCGGTTATCCAGCCCGGGTTATTGTTTCTAAAGGCCGAAAGCTGGTCAAATGCATCGCCTGCTTTAGCTTTTAACTCAGCTTTGGCGCCTATGGCAATCAGGGTATCAAACTTGCCGTAGGGGTCGTTAAAGCTATTGCTGTCGAGGTAACACAGGGTATCGAATTTAGCAGCCCATGCAAGCGCCTTTTGTTTGAATATAGCTACGTCTGTTACCTCAGTTATCACGTTGTAAAAATAGCTAAGAAAATAGAAAAGGCCCTGATAAATCGGGGCCTTTTAAATGTTTTATTATTAGTCGCCGAGTTTCGGTGAGGACACCGAAACGGGGTGTATATTAAAACCTTATTGGCGGTGTCTCGGCCAATTGCTAATTAGTGCAACACCAAAGTCTGTTTTCTATCCGGGCCAACAGATAACCATTTTACTGGCACCTCAAGTTCGGCCTCTAAGTATTCGATGTAGGATTGCAGTTTTGCAGGGATCTCGTTCAGTTCGGTAATGCCGGTCAGTTCTTCGTTCCATCCGTCAATCTCTTTCAGAACCGGGTGGGCATCAACCGAGCAAATATCGTAAGGCATGTAATCTATCTGTTCGCCTAAGTAGTTGTAGTGGGTGCAAGCGTAGATCTTATCGAAACCGCTTAAAACGTCAGCCTTGGTCATTACCAGTTGGGTAACACCATTCAGCATAATAGCGTATTTAAGGGCGGGCAGGTCTATCCAACCGCAACGGCGTGGCCTGCCGCTTACCGCGCCAAACTCGTGGCCAATACGGCGTAATTCTTCGCCGGTTTCGTCATGCAGTTCGGTAGGGAAGGGGCCACCTCCAACCCGGGTACAGTAAGCTTTAAAAATACCTATTACGTCACCTATCTGGCTTGGGGCTACACCTAAACCGGTACAAGCACCGGCAGTAGTGGTATTTGATGAAGTTACAAACGGGTACGAGCCAAAGTCAATATCCAGCATAGTGCCTTGTGCGCCTTCTGCCAGTATCTTTTTGCCGTCTTTAATATATTGGTTCACCAGGTGTTCAGAATCAACCAGCGGGAATTGTTTAAGATAGTCAACCGCTTCAAAGAAAGCCGCTTCACGCTCGCTAAAATCGGCAACTTCGCCGTACATAGCTTGCAGCATAGAGGTATGTTTATCTACCAGTTTCTGGTAACGCTCTTTAAAATCGGGCAGGGTGATATCGCCAATACGCAAACCGTTACGGCCGGTTTTGTCCATATACGTTGGGCCGATACCTTTTAAGGTTGATCCAATTTTGCCATCGCCCATTTTCTTTTCAGAAGCGGCATCCAGCAATTGGTGGGTTGGCAGAATAAGGTGCGCCTTTTTGGCTATCATCAAATTCTTTTTAGCCAAAAGGTCGTGGCCGTTATCTTTAAGTTTATCCAGCTCTTTTTTAAGGGTGATAGGGTCTATCACAACACCGTTACCAATCAGGTTCATGGTGTTATCAAAGAAAATACCCGAAGGGATGGTGTTTAAAACAAATTTTTTGCCTTCAAACTCTAAAGTGTGCCCTGCATTCGGGCCGCCCTGGAAACGGGCTATCAGGTCATAACCTGCACTTAGTACATCAACAATTTTACCTTTACCTTCGTCGCCCCACTGGAGGCCTAATAATACATCAATAGCCATTAAATGATATTTTTCTAGAAATAAGTTTAAATGAGATTTATGTAACTACGATACTTTTCTGTCGCAAAATCCATCGCGCAGTTTGGTACAGTTACCGTACAGGTTTAAAGAGTGGTGCTTAATGTCGAATTTTAAAATATCGCCCATCATACTTTGGATCTGCTGAATGCGCGGATCGCAAAACTCAACCACCTTACCGCAATCAATGCAGATAATATGGTCATGCTGCTTATAGCCGTATGATTTTTCGAACTGGGCCATATTCTTGCCAAACTGGTGTTTAGTAACCAGGTCGCATGATACTAAAAGTTCGAGTGTGTTGTAAACAGTAGCACGGCTAACGCGGTACTTCTTGTTCTTCATGTGGATGTATAACGATTCTACATCAAAATGATCGCTTCTTGAATAGATCTCTTCAAGTATGGCAAAACGCTCAGGAGTTTTCCTCAGGCTTTTATTTTCGAGGTAGGCCTCAAAAATCTTTTTTACCAACGCAATGGTTTCCTGTACAGGCATAATGTTAAATTAACAGTGCAAAGGTATTAAATATTTTAGTTTTTAGTTGATTGTGTTGATTAAGTTGAATATGTGGATAAGTAAAACTACTCACCGCTTACATAATCAACCATCACCATCAGGAGGCTTTATCGATAACCGAATCGAACCGGATAACCGAGGTGATACCCTTAACCTGGTTCAGTTTTTTGATCAGGTTATCCAGGTGCTCGGTATCGTTCACATAAACCATTATCGAGCCTTCAAAAATACCGTTATCGCTATCAACCGTAATAGAACGGATATTCACCTTAAAATCGTTTGATATTACGGTGGTTAGTTTATTGATCAACCCTACATCATCAATACCAGTAATACGCAGGCCGGTTAAAAAGGCAAGTTCAAGCTGTTTGGTCCATTTGGCTTTTACAATACGGTAGCCATAGTTAGCCATTAATTTAGCTGCGTTAGGGCAGTTGGTACGGTGTATCTTAATACCATCGCTTACGGTAACAAAGCCAAAAACATCATCGCCCGGGATAGGGTTACAGCAGTTGGCCAATTTATAATCTATTTTTTGCAGGTCCTCGCCAAAAAGTAAAACGTCGCTGTCCTTGGTTTTTATATTGCGGACGATGTTTTGCAACTGCTCGGCTTCTATCTTATCCTGCGGTTTGTTCTCAATTACTTTTTCTGATGCCTGGTACTCTTTCAGGTCTTTCATATCAATAAGGCCTTTGGCCACATTGTAAAAAAGGTCTTGTGTGGAGGTGAGCTTAAAATAGTAGCTCAGCTTATGCAGGTTCTCGGAGTTGTAAGTAAGTTTTACTGATTTCATCTTACGCTCCAGTATCTCCTTCCCGTCATCAGCAATTTTGCGGCGTTCCTCTTTCAGAGCCGATTTTATTTTTGCCTTCGCCTTTGCAGTAACCACAAAGCTCAGCCAGTCCTCTTTAGGGGTTTGTTTACCCGAGGTGATGATCTCTACCTGGTCGCCGTTTTGCAGCTTGTAGCTTAACGGTACCAGTTTATGGTTCACTTTTGCGCCTATACAGCTTGCGCCTACATCGGTATGTATCTCGAATGCAAAATCTAAAGCGGTAGCGTTTAGCGGCAACTGTATCAGCGCACCTTTTGGGGTGAAGATGAAGATCTCATCGCTAAACAGGTTCATTTTAAAATCATCCAGGAAGTCGAGCGCGTTCGAGTCGGGGTTTTTCAGCATATCCCTAACCTTTTGCACCCATTGGTCTAAACCGCTATCGGTTGATGATTCCTTGTATTTCCAGTGCGCTGCGAAACCTTTCTCAGCAATTTCGTTCATACGTTTGGTGCGGATCTGCACCTCTACCCATTGCCCGCGCGGGCCCATAACCGTGGTGTGTAATGATTCGTAACCGTTTGCCTTGGGCGATGAGATCCAGTCGCGCAGCCTGTCGGGGTTCGGGCGGTACAGGTCGGTAACTATCGAGTAAGCTTTCCAGCAGTCGGCTTTTTCGTTTTCGGGGGTGCTGTCCAGAATAATCCTGATCGCGAAAAGGTCATACACTTCCTCAAAGGGGATGGCCTTTTTTTTCATCTTGTTCCAGATGGAGTGGATGGATTTTGGGCGGCCAAACAACTCGCCGTGCAAATCCTGCCCTTCTAATACTTTTTGTACCGGCTCAATAAAATCACGGATAAATTTCTCGCGTTCCGTTTTTTTCTCGTTCAGTTTATTTTTGATGAACTGGTAGGTTTCGCGCTCCATGTATTTCATGGAAAGGTCTTCCAGTTCAGATTTTATGGCGTATAAGCCCAAACGGTGGGCAAGCGGGGCATACAGGTACACCGTTTCTGACGATAGTTTAAGCTGCTTATCGCGCGGCATAAACTCCATGGTGCGCATATTGTGCAGCCTGTCGGCCAGTTTTATCAGTATCACCCTTACATCATCGGCAAGGGTAAGCAGCATCTTGCGGAAGTTTTCGGCCTGTAATGAGCTGTTGGTATCAAATACGCCCGATATTTTGGTTAAGCCATCAATAATTTTAGCTACTTTTTTACCAAACTCCAGCTCAATATCTTCCAGCGTAACATCGGTATCCTCTACAACATCATGCAGCAAGGCACACACTATTGATGTGGTACCCAAACCTATCTCTTCGGCTGCTATCTGGGCAACTGCAATAGGGTGGTATATATAAGGCTCGCCGCTTTTACGGCGCATATCTTTATGGCTCTCCAAAGCCATTTCAAACGCCTTGCGTATCATGCGTTTATCGCCTTTTTGCAGGGTAGATTTACTTGCGCGCAGCAATGCCCGGTATCTTTTCAGTATCTCTTTCTTTTCGGCTTCCAGGTCAATCACTAAATCTTTCATGTATCAGCGTGGTATTATACTATTGTAAACCCGCAAACAATATTTATTATTGCGGTAATTATAAAATAACAAAATAAAATGCGTTAATTTTGTATCAAGTAAAAATATGAAATTTATTGTTTCGCTTTTATTGTTTTGTTGCGCGGCCGTTGGGTTAAAAGCCCAGGACGATAAACCCGCGCCACCTATGGTACTTGGCAAAAATGATACCACCAAGGTTTATTTGACCAAGCTGGACGGTGAACTTGTACCCTGGATTGTAACCCCGGAGGTACGCATTGTTGATTCGCGCATTTTTGCAAGCGAGCAGGACAGGCTTAATTATCGCCGTTTACGCTATAATGTGCTTAAAGTATTGCCTTACGCGCGTTTTGCGGGCGAACGTTACAGGAAACTACAGCGCGACCTGGCCCTTACCGGCGATAAAAAGAAACAAAAAGAATTGATGAAAGCCTGCGAAGCAGACGTAAAAGCCTTATTCAATAAAGATATTAAAAACCTGTCAATAAGTCAGGGTGAAGTATTGATTAAACTGGTTAGCCGCGAAACCGGTGCAACCAGCTTTGCTTTAGCTAAAGAATTAAAGGGCGGGTTTAACGCATTCCTTTTTCAATCGGTAGCCCGCTTATTCGGGCATAACCTCAAAGAAACGTACGACGCATCAGAGCAACGCGACATTGAAACCATTTTGCTTGAAGCCGGGTATGTTTCCAGTTCTAACTAAATGGATAACAACAGCATTTATCAGTTCACGGTTGAAAAACTGAATGGCGAGCATATTGGCCTTGCCGATTACACGAATAAAGTATTACTGGTTGTAAATATTGCTTCACAATGTGGTTTTACCCCTCAGTTGCAAGATCTGAGCGACCTTAAAAAAGAGTTTGCCGATCAGGACTTTGAAATACTGGCTTTCCCTTCAAATGACTTTGGCGGGCAGGAACCGCTGGAAGGTGATGCGATAGCTGCCTTTTGTGGTAACTATGGTAACAATTTTATCATATTCGAGAAAATCAGGGTGAGGGGCCCTTATGCCGCACCGCTTTATAAATTCCTGGCAGATAAAAAGGCGAATGGTAAAATTAACGCAACACCCCGCTGGAATTTTCATAAATACCTTATTGACAGGAATGGTAACGTGGCCGACTTTTTTTACCCGTTTACCAAGCCCACATCTTCAAAAATAAAGAAAAGGATACAGCGCCTGCTGGCTGCCGAACCTAAATAACTACGCTTACGTTTATGCTTAAATTAGATATTTTAGTTTTACCCGTACACCCCGATGACGCTGAACTGGGTTGTGCCGGCACCATATTAAAACACATAAAACTTGGTCACAAGGTTGGTGTTGTTGACCTAACCCGCGGCGAATTAGGTACCCGTGGCACTGCTGAGATACGTGATAGGGAAGCCGCTAAAGCTGCTGAAATTTTAGGGTTGACCGTTCGCGAGAACCTGGCTATACCCGATGGTTTTTTTACCAACACCGCAGAGTATCAGCTTAAAGTGATTGCTGCCATACGCAAGTACCAGCCCGAAATTGTAATAACCAACGCCTACCACGACCGCCACCCCGACCATGGCCGCGCTAATGAACTGGTAGAGGCATCGGCCTTTTTATCGGGCCTGCGACGGATAGAAACCTTTGGGGATGGTAAATTACAGGAGCCATGGCGCCCAACACAGGTGCTGCATTTTATACAAGACCGCTATATTAAACCGGATATTATTGTTGATGTAACCGAGTTTTGGGATAAAAAGATAGAAAGCATTTATGCCTATGGTTCGCAATTCCACAACCCCGATTATAAGGAGGAGGAACCGCAAACGTATATCTCATCGCCCGACTTTATTGAGCAAATAAACGGCCGCGGCCGCGAGTATGGCAAAAGCATCAATGCCAAATACGGCGAAGGTTTTACCTCCCGTAAAATTTTAGGGGTAGATAATTTGTTTGATTTGAAATAAGAGATTAGGCGGCTTTTAATTCCCTCCCCTGGAGGGGTGCGCCGGGACGTGTAATGGCAGGGAGGGGTTTACGTGATATATATACTATGCTTTTAAACTCACATAATTACATCTTAAAACAAAAGGCCGTTCAAATTGAACGGCCTTTTGTTTTTTATTAAACCCCTACGTATTCGAAGCGGTTGTTTTCGTTGCTTCTTTCGCGCCTAAGCTTGTTCTCTTTGGCAAGCTTCAGCAAAATGCCCGATAGTTCTGATGTTTTAAAATCCGAGTCGAATTTTTCTTTGCAATAATCTGCAATTGACGAGATAGAGTGCGGGGTTTTAAAATAATCGCTGCTTAGCAATTGGTTTAACACCTTGGTAGCGCCCGGCTTTTTACGGCCGTGTGCTTCGTTTATCTCGTTTTCGCGCGATGACCTGCGGCCTCTTTTATTGAAAATATCAGATCCTTCCGTATCTCCCTTCTCCGTATCCATTATCTCGTCTAAAAGTCTGTCAACCACTCTCACTTGTACAGCTTCAGACTGGAAAGAATTAACAACCTCAGCTATCTCTGTAAGTTGCTTTTTTAATTTTTCAATTTGTCTGTTCATCCTATGTAACCCTTAGTATTATGTAGTGTATTTAATATATACGTAACCATAAATCAATTAATAACACCTGCCAGTAAATTATTAATAATATTATAATAACGCCATTCCGCAATTATAGTATTTGAGGAATAAAAAAAGCGCCTGTTGGGTTTAAAACAGGCGCTTGTAGCAATATTATTACACTTTTATTATAGTTGAAGCAATATTTTTTCGAGCACATCCATACCCTCGTCAATATGTTGTTGCTCTATGATGAGCGCGGGCCTGAAACGGATGCTGCGATCGCCGCAGCCCAGGTACATAATATTATTTTCTAAACCGTAATTAATAAATGCATTGCGGGTGCCGGCGTCAGGGAAATCAAAGGCGGTTAATAAGCCTTTGCCGCGTACATTGGTAATGATATTATTTTTAGCGGCAATGTTTTTAAGGCTGGTTTGCAGGTATTGGCCGGTTTGGGCCGCTTTATCGCAAAGGCCGTCTTCTTCAATAATTTCCATGATCTTGGAAGAACGTACCATATCTACCAAACTACCGCCCCAGGTAGAGTTGATGCGCGATGATACATTAAAAACGTTGTTCTCAATCTCATCAACCTTTTTGCCTGCCAGGATACCACATACCTGCATTTTTTTACCAAATGCCAAAATATCAGGGCGGGCTTTTTCGCCAAAGTGCTGGTGCAGCCAAAACTTACCGCTAAGGCCAACGCCGGTTTGTACTTCGTCATAAACCAGCATCACTTCGTTTTCATCGGCCAGTACCCTTAATTGTTCCAGAAACTCCTGGCGAACATGTTTATCGCCGCCTTCAGATAGTACGGGTTCAATAATAATGGCGCAGATATCGTCCGGGTTATCGGCAAATGCTTTTTTTATCTGGGCGATGGATTTTGCTTCGCGATTCTTAAGGTCTTCGATATTGCTATCCGTCAGCGGGAAATGGATCTCGGGAAGCGAAACCCTTGGCCAGTCGAACTTGGCAAACCACTTGGTTTTAACCGGCTGGGTGTTGGTTAAGCTTAAAGTATAACCCGAGCGGCCGTGAAAAGCATTCTCAAAGTGGATCACCTTAAAGCCTTTTTCGGTAGTGTGGCCTTTGGCAAAGTTCTTTTGTACTTTCCAGTCCATAGCCACTTTAAGCGCATTCTCAATAGCTAATGATCCACCCGAAATGAAAAAGGCGTGTGGCAGGTAATCGGGGATGCCTACACGGCCAAATGTTTCTACAAACTGCGCGTATTGCTCGGTATAAATATCAGAGTTTGATGGGTTGGTTAATGCCGCCAGCATCAGGCTTTTTTTAAAGCCCTCGTCGTTCAGCATTTTGGGGTGATTATAACCTAAGGGAACAGAAGCAAAACAGGTAAAAAAGTCTAACAACGTACGGTTGTTCTTAGCATCATAAATATGAACGCCCTGGCTTTTTTCCATATCAAAGGTAAGGTCGAAACCATCGGCCAGGATATGCTTGCTTAACGCAGCCTGAACATTCTGTGGAGTTACTTGCAGTTGGTACATATAGTATTATATTGGTTACTACAAATCTAACAAAAAGCCCTAAATAACAATAATTTAAAGGTTTTTGAACCGATTGGCTAAAAAGTAACTTTAAATGAACTAAACCTGTTTTTTGGACTAAAGCGGTTATCGGTATACCGATAATTGATGTGCAGATGTGCGGATTTCAGATGTGCGGATGGAGGATATTGGTGATATTTTCTCGCAAATAAATCCAGGCAATCGTAAAAAACCGTTTATATCCCGGTTAAAATTTATCCTTCATGCCCAGCAAGCCCCAAATGCCGCCGCTGTGGATGGCCAGTATTTTACTGCCAGGGGCGAAGTGACCTTTAGCGGCCAGATCATATAAAGCATAAAGCATTTTGCCGGTGTAAACAGGTTCGATGAGTATGCCGGTATCGGCCACAAATTGTTTGATGAATTGGATAAGCTGGGGCGTGGTTTTGCCGTAGCCGCCAAAGTGATAATTGAGATGCAGAGCGTAATTGTCAGGACTGGTTAAAAAACGGTCTATCTCATCCTGCATAAAGTCCCCATTTTTTAATACGGGTATGGCATTAAATTGGGTAGAGAGTTGATGCTCTGTTAACCCGTTAATAATACCCGCCGCTGTAGTACCGGTCCCGCAGGCGCAGAAGATGTGATGGTAGGTGTCGGTCAGTTCATCTACCAGTTCGCTAACGCCTTTTGCACCCTGGGCAGATGCCCCGCCTTCGTCAATGAAGAAGGCTTGCCCGTCATCGCCAAAAAGCTTGTTAAATAATGCCTGCTTATCGCGGTAGCTATCTCTATCGGTGAAGATGAGCTGCATGCCGTGCAGCTTACAAAGAAACAGGGTGTCGTTTTGTACCTCTTCGCCACGTACAATGCCCGTGGCCTTAAAGCCAAATTTGGCTGCCGCTGCGGCTGTTGCCAGCAAATGATTGGAGTATGCCCCGCCAAATGTTACCAGGTGTGTTTTGTTTTGGGCCTGCGCCTGCTTTAATACGTATTTAAGTTTCCGCCATTTATTACCTGAGATAATGGGGTGGATCAGGTCGTCGCGTTTGATGAACACCTCAATACCTTTATTTGCAAACAGTTCATTCTTTATCTGCTGAAGGGGGCTGTATATGTCAAGGTTGATATCCACTTTGCAAACTTATAAAGTAAAGCTGATATATTATTATAGCGGCTTTGGGCTTAAGCCTAATAACATTACTTTTGCCAAATGATAGACGAGACAGCCGTAATTGATAGCGACGAACAGGATTTATTTGAACACCTGCGCGTGGTTGTTGATAAGGGCCAATCCCTGTTGCGTATTGATAAGTTTTTGATGCACCGTGTGGAGAACGCATCGCGTAACCGCATCCAGAATGCTATTGATGCCGGTAACGTGCTGGTGAACGATAAGGTTATAAAGGCCAGCTACCGGGTTAAACCGCAGGATGTAATATCTGTAGTATTACCGCACCCGCCGCGCGATACGGAAGTTTACCCTGAGAATTTACCTATAGAGATTGTTTACGAGGATAACGACGTACTCATTGTAAACAAGGCTGCCGGGATGGTGGTGCACCCTGGCTATAATAATTATACAGGCACGCTGGTAAATGCACTGGTTTATCACTTTAACCAACTACCAACCCTGCCGGGCAATGATGGCCGACCGGGTTTAGTGCACCGTATTGATAAAGATACATCGGGGCTGCTGCTTATTAGTAAGAACGAACGCAGCATGAACTACCTGGCCAAGCAGTTTTATGATCACACCATCAACCGCAAATACATTGCACTTGCCTGGGGCGATATAGCTGAGGATGGTACCGTAAGCGGCTACATAGGCCGTAGTGTGAACGACCGCAGGGTGATGTCGATATATGACGACCCGGAGAAAGGCAAATGGGCGGTAACCCATTATAAGGTATTGGAACGAATGGGGTATGTTACCCTGATAGAATGCAAGCTTGAAACCGGGCGCACCCACCAGATCCGCGCGCATATGAGACATATTGGCCACCCGCTGTTTAGCGATGCCATGTACGGCGGCGATAAAATTTTAAAAGGGACTGTATTTAGTAAATACCGCCAGTTTGTTGAGAATTGCTTCGAGATTATGCCCCGGCAGGCGCTGCATGCGCAATCGCTTGGGTTTTTACATCCATCGCTAAAAAAGGATATTTACTTTGAAGCCCCGCTGCCTGACGATTTTAAAGGCGTTTTAGAGAAGTGGCGAAAATATACCAGTGCCAATGCCCCCGGCGAGATGCAAACTGAAAACGATTAATTGATTTTTTTTGCAATCTAAATTGCAAAAATGACGTTAATAGCACTGATATTAATCATTTGAAATCTGCAAATTTGCACACCAAAATTCAGCTCATTTAAATGCCGCCTGTTTATATAAATTTTAACGGAGAGATATTACCTGCAGACAGTATACTGCTTACCATTGCCAATAGGGCATTTAGGTATGGCGATGGTTTGTTTGAAAGTATGCGGTTAATGAAAGGCAAACTTAAATTTCCCGAACTGCATGCCGAGCGCCTGCAAAAAGGGATGAAAGCTTTAAAGATTGATGGCTACTCGCAGGCCGATAGCTGGTTTTTGAAGGAGAAGGTTGAAGAACTTGCACGCCGTAATAAAATAAAGCATGGCCGGTTGCGCCTTACCGTTTTCAGGGATGCCGAGGGGTTATACGCGCCCACCCAAAACAAAATGGCTTATTGCCTGGAGATACAGCCGATAGATGAGCCGCGTTATTTTTTAAACGAACGCGGCCTGATCATGGATGTTTACACCGAACTGCCCAAACCGCTTAACTGGTTATCAAATATCAAAACCTGTAATTCGCTTATTTATGTAATGGCGGGGATATACAAACAGCAGAATAAGCTGGACGACGTATTCCTGATAAACCAGAACAGGTTTTTATGCGAGGCCAACAGCTCCAATATATTTGTTTGGTACCAAAACCATTTATATACCCCGGCCCTAAGTGAGGGCTGTGTAGAAGGCGTAATGCGCCGGGTGGTGATACAACTTGCGCTCGATAATAATATCCCCGTTACCGAAGCCCAGATAAACCCCGAAATATTAAACCAGGCCGATGAAGTGTTTTTAACCAACGCCACCAAAGGCATCCAATGGGTTATGGGCTACGGCGTAAAACGTTATTTTAACCGCATCAGCAAAGCGTTGATGGAGGAGTTGAATAAGTTGTAAAGTTTATTTGTTTAAAGCCTTTCCCCAAACCGCCTTAAAGCGACCCCGAAACGCCCTGAAACGCCCCCTAACGCTACAAGCGTTCACGTTCACTGCCGTGAACGCTTGTGAACACTCGCATTATCCTTATAATCAGGTAATTCCTGTATTTGCTATAACTATATTACAGATTGTTACGCCTCAATAACCACCTCCTTTATCTCTGCCAGTATCCCATCCCATAAAGCAACCCTTGCCTGTAATGCTTGTTTAACAGCGGTAGTTGCTGCCGCCCATTTGCTATCGTCATCGCCGCAAAGCTCGGCAGTCATTTGGTAGGCTAACTGGGAGTGGTGGTCGCCGTCAACTTCAATGTGGCGCTCCAGGTAGTAGAGTAGTATTTCAACTTTTCCGGGCATTTGTCCGTTTAGTTTTTTCACCATTTCTATAAACATGCCGGGTATCAGATCTTCGCGGCCAAAGGTAAAAACTGCTGCCTGCAAAAAGCTTTTATTGGTAGCAATCACTTCAAAAGTATGCTTCACAAAGTTGCGCGCTGCTGCAGGGATCTCCGCATTTGCTAACGCGATATTTACATCCTTTTGCGTACTTAACTGTTTAAATAAAGATACAATAGCTGATGTATTGCAACCTGCCTGTTCCATAGCCTTCAGGTACAACTCAAAATGACTGGTGCGTTCGCCGGTGTGGTCAACATCACTTTCTTCGCCGGTAACTATTTCGTTGATCAGGTAACGGGTATTGGCATTGCCAACCGGCATCCAGGGCAGGGTGGTGCAGGTTAGGTTTTGCTGCAGGGCTTTCAGTAACGACATAAAATCCCAAACAGCAAATATATGGTGCTGCATAAAAGTATGCAGGCTATCAATGGTGTTAATATTTTGGTATAGCGGGTGTGCTATCAGTTGTTCGCGTAAAGGCTCAATTTCTATTTTTAATTGTGCTATCCTATCAGTACTATTCATTTAAATTATAATTTATTCCCTCTCAAAAACTCCTCTATACTCATCCGTTTTTTGCCCTCAAGCTGTACATCGGTAACACTGATAAAGCCACCGTTGGCGGCAAATTTTAACCGGGTTTTATTATCGGTTACAAAACCACCGGCAGCTATCCCCGGTTCGCCCGGTTCGTAATCGGCATTGTATATTTTTAATACTTTATCATTTAACAAAGTGTAAGCGGTTGGTACCGGGCTTAACCCTCTAATTAAATTATAAACCTGCTCAGCGGGTTGGTTAAAATCTATCAGGCAATCGGTCTTAAATAATTTAGGCGCATGTTTTAACTCAATACCTTCGGCCAGTTCTTCCTGCGGGTGTTCGTAATAACGGCCGCTTTCTATCCCTTTTACGGTTTTTACCAGCAGGCCTGCACCCTTGTTCATCAGCCGGTCGTGCAGGTCGCCGGCGGTTTCTTTTCCGGTAAGCGTAACTTTTTCGGTGAACAATATGTCGCCGGTATCAATATCATGTTTTAAAAAGAAGGTAGTAACACCGCTTTCTTTTTCGCCATTAATAATGGCCCAGTTAATAGGGGCGGCGCCACGGTATTGCGGTAATAAAGAAGCATGCAGGTTTATGGTTCCTTTTGGCGGCATGTTCCAAACAACCTCGGGCAGCATGCGGAAAGCTACCACCACCTGCAAATCAGCCTTAAGGGCTTCCAACTCCTGTAAAAAAACGGGGTCTTTCAGCTTCTCGGGTTGCAATACTTTTATGCCGCCAGCATCGGCATATTGCTTTACTGCCGATTGATTTATCTTTTGCCCACGGCCGGCGGGTTTATCAGGAGCGGTTATAACGGCAACTATATCACAACCTGCTTTTATCAGCGCATCAAGCGATGCTACGGCAAATTGCGGGGTACCCATAAATATTATTCTCATAGGGGGCAACATGTTATTTTAGTTATACAGCAAATATTTGCTGCGTGTAGCTTTAAATTTTGTTAAGCCGGGTTCCCAGCTTTGGCGTATCTCGGCTTCGCTTTTACCGGCAATTATCTGTTGGCGCAACTCATCATTACCTGCCAGCCTTTTAAAATACGGGATAAAAAAATGTGCCTTATCCGGGTATATTTTGTACATATCAATTAACCAGGCCAAATTAAGTTTTCCGCTGTTACGGATGGTTTGCATATTGTAATTTTTAAGGTCGAGTCCGTAACAAACCGTATCTTTTAGCGGCGGGTTATCACTCATGCCGGGGATGCTTACCGGTTTAAACGAAAACTCATACTTGTTTTTTAATAAAGGGCTGCCAACAACCTGGAAAGGGAATAAAGTGCCACGGCCTAAACTCAACTTCGTGCCCTCAAAAAAGCAGATGTGCGGATACAGTAATATGGACTGCGCCGTGTTTAAATTTGGAGAAGGGCCTACCGGCAGGGTATAATCCATATTGTGGGCGTAGTTGGCTACCTTAATTATTTTAAGCTTACATTTTACCTTGTTTTTTAACCAGCCCTCGCCGTTTATCATTTGGGCATATTCGGCTATGGTCATACCATGTAAAATGGGTATTGGGTGCATGCCCACAAATGAGCGATAACCGGCGGTATCTAATATTGGGCCATCTATATAAACGCCGTTAGGGTTTGGCCTGTCTAATATCATTAGTTCAATATTGTTTTCGGCGCAGGCTTCCATTACGTAATGCAGGGTTGATATATAGGTGTAAAAACGCGTGCCCACATCCTGCACATCAAAAATCATCAGGTCTATTCCTTTCAGGTCTTCGGGTGTTGGTTTAAAATGCTTGCCGTAAAGCGATATAGCGGGCAGGCCGGTAACCGCATCGGTTGTATTGTTAATGGTGGCGCCATCGCTGGCGTTACCCCTAAAACCATGCTCGGGCCCGTATATTTTTTTTATGCCTACGCCTAATTTCAGCAGGCTATCTACCAAAGGTTTTTTGTTATTGCCTATTATGGATGTCTGATTGATCAGCATCCCAATTTTGCGGCCTTTAAGATAATCAAGATACTCACTTGTCCTGTCGGCAGCGGGTAATATGGGGGCGATGATCTTTTTTACCGCAACCCGTTTAACTGTTTTTGATACAGCCTTTGGCGATTGCGCAAAGTTATCGCATTTAAATGCCAGCAGGCTTAAGGCCAAAAGCGGAATGTATATTTTAATGCCGATCATAAGTTTTTAAATATTAAAGCAAATTTTAAAGCGGTATGTTTACTGTAAAAACGCATCTTTGCGAAGGTACTAAAAATCATTTCTGCATTGAATTTCGCCGGGTTTATATCAAGTCGTATTACATTTAAAAGCAAGCGTACTTTTTCAAAGTTAATTGTGCGCATAGCTATTATTGGTATTATGCTGGGCCTTGGCGTAATGATACTCTCGCTTGCCGTTATAAAAGGATTTAAACAAGAAATACGCGAAAAGGTTAGGGGGTTTGCCGGCGATATTCAAATTGTTAAGACGGATAACAACGTATCGTACCAAAAAGCGGGGTTTGTTGACAGCGCCGATATTGTTAAGGATATAAAGTCGGTTAAACTGGTTGAAGCCGTTTACCCATATGCTACAAAACCAGGTATTATTAAAGCTAATAATGAAATAGAGGGCGTAATATTAAAGGGCGTAGACAAAACCTATAATTGGGACCATATTAAAAAAGCACTGGTGGCGGGTACGGTGATCAAATATACCGATACCACCGATGTGCAGTTACAGATCATGATATCGCAATCAACCGCTAATCGCCTGAAACTTAAAACCGGCGATGATGTGACGATGTATTTTGTACAGGAGCCATTGCGCAAACGCAAGCTTAAAGTTGTAGGTATATTTAATATAGGCGTTGATGAGGTTGATAAAACCTTTGTAATTGGCGACCTGGCACTTATAAAACGCCTTAACGACTGGACAAAAGGAGAGATTAATGGTTATGAAGTAACCATAAGCGATTTTAACAAACTGAATATTGCCGCTAACGCTATTGACGATAAACTGCCTATTACGCTAAAATCATATACTGTTTTAGATAATTACCCCACCATTTTTGAGTGGTTGAATATGTTGGATGTAAACACCGTTGTGATGCTGGTACTGATGATTGCCGTAGCGGTTATCAATATGATATCGGCTTTGCTTATTATGATATTGGAGCGCACCGCTATGATAGGCATGTTTAAGGCAATGGGGGCAGGTAACTGGGCTATCCAAAAGATATTTTTATATAATGCGGCCTTTTTGATAGGCGTGGGCTTACTGCTGGGTAACGCATTTGGGCTTGGCCTGGGTTATTTTCAGCAGCATACCCAGTTCTTCAAGCTCGATCAGGCGTCTTATTATATGACTTTTGTGCCTATAAAAATAGTATGGACCGATGTGTTGTTGCTTAACGTGGGCACATTGGTTACTTGTTTACTGGTGCTTATTATCCCATCAATGCTGGTTACACGCATCTCGCCGGTAAAAGCTATCAGGTTTAAATAAAAAAGCCGCTTATTGCTAAGCGGCTTCTGTCAGGTTTATTTTTTCTGCGTTTTAAAGCTGAATTTAAGGTTGATGCCACCTGCACCGAAACGTATATCCTGCGCACCAAGGCCGCCAAGCGGATACTTCACAAATGGCTCAACAATTAGCCTGTTACCACCAACCGGGTAGCCAACACCAAATGAAAAGTTAAGCGTTTTGCCAAAATAGAAGTTGTTAAAGCTATTGTGTGTAGTTTGCTCCTCAGGGCTACTTGCAGCGCTTGAGGCGCCATTACCGTAAACATAACGGTAGGTGTAACTTTCGTTAATAAATGTACCCGAACTTAGGCCTGCAGATATATAAGCATCACTTTTTTCGGGGTTAAACTCATATTTTATATTGATAGGTATATCAAGGCCTACCAGGCTGGCATTATAATTTTTGAACAATGGTAATACAGCCGACGTAGCGAACAACGCATCCTGCTGCCTTAACGCCGGGGCAGAGGCAACAAACCCGCTTGCAGATGGCGATTGCGGCGGCGATGAATTATAGCTTAAGCTATTTTGCGCCAATGCAACCCCGGTAGATAGTTTTACATTTTTACTCAGCCTGAAATCTGATGTGAAACCCGCGCCAGCGTTTACCTGGTTGGCACTACCCTCGGCATAATTAAAATAGGTTGCCGCATAAACGCTGAAATTCACCTTTTTGTCGTTTTGCTTATCTGCGTTATGCTTTTTAGCAGGTTGATTCAGCTTTTCATCAGCAAACATATCGGCCATTGTTTTTGGCTGTTTTTTGGCTGTACTTTTTGCTAAAGCATTATTGTTTACCGGTGCTTGTACGTTTTGCGTTGTGGCCGCCAATTGCGGCTGGTTGGCAATGCTGTTAATGGTTTTTTGGCTGTCGATAGCAGGCTTTAAGGTTACAGCCTGTGCGGGCTGCCCGTTTTGTGCACTGTTTGGTACAGCCGAATTAGCAATTGCCTGTTGCTGTGTTTGCAGGCCTGTATTTACATTAGTATTTACCGGTATTGTATTAGCGTTAACAGCCGGTGTTTGATAATGTATAGCCGGTGTTACCGGGTTATTAAATACCTGAGCGCTGTTTTTAGCAACAGCAGGCTGAGCTGTTGTAACAGGTGTAATGGTGTTAGGCTGGTTATTATCGGTTGGTTTTGGCCCGGCAATTACCGGCTGTTGTTTTTTTACAGTGGGTTTTACAGCAAGGTTGTTTACAGCATTAGGTTTGCTATTATACCATATACCTATGCCTAAAAATACAATGATAATGGCCGCGGCGCTGCTCCACCAAAGCCAGGCAACTTTGTTGTTCTTCTGTTCGGCAGGGAATTTCTTCCTTAACTGCTCCCAGCCATGCTCAACACCGGGGTGTTCGTAATTATCAAACACTTCCCTGATGTAGTTAGTTAGTTTTTTATCAAACTGCTCATCCATGGTTTTGTGTTTCGGTTGTTAACAGATGCCTCAATTTATCCTTTGCCCTGCTCAAATATACTCTTGACGAACTTGCAGGTAAATTCAGTATTTTGCCAATCTCATCGTGATTGTAGCCATCTATTTCGTACATGTTAAAAATTGTGAGCTGTATGTGCGGTAATTGCTTCATCAGCTTTAAAATATCCTGTGCATTTAAACTATCAATTACTGTTGCATTATTACCAACACCGTACGCATCTTCAATATCGGTGTTAGTTTGGTGTTTTATTTCTTTGCGGCGCCTGTCAATAGCGGTGTTTACAACAATGGTGCGTAGCCAGGCCCTGAATGGTTTATCGCTATTATAAGCGCTTATGTTATTAAAAACTTTTATAAAGGCGTCATTTACAACCTCTAATGCATCATCTTCGTTAAGGCTATAACGCATACTTACACCCATAGCATAGCCATAGAACTGTTTGTAGAGTAATTCCTGGTGTTTTACGCTGCCCGATTTACACTTACTGACTATCTCTTCTTCAGTAACGCGGTGAAGTAAATGCATTAATTATTGTTAGTACTGCTCAAGTCGATTAATAGAATACGTACTAAAAGTTTAAACGTTACAACCTTGCCTAAGTTTTTTTATAAAAAGCAAATACCCATAAATTTAGCTATGCTAAACCACGGGTATTGCATTATTAAACATTAAAACAATAATTAATTCGTCTTTTTCAGGTCGTACTGCAAGCTTAAGGTATCTCCCGATGTTCTCACCATCTGAAAAATACTGCCATTGTAAATATATAGGTATTCGCCATCCAGATGGGTTTTTACAGGTGTGCCTGTTTTAGCCAATGTGCTATCTGTAAATTTTATCCCGTTTCCGGTAAACGCATACAGGCCCCTGCTGCCGGCATGTATGGTAGTTGTATCACCCAGTACGCGGTATCCTCCGGGCTCAATAATTACTTTAATATTAGCCTTCAAAGTATCGATAGATTGGTCGGCCTTCCTGTGTATTCGCCTGAACTCGCCCGAAAACGTGCCCAACGGCGCTGCACCCGGTGAATCATAGTAATAATTACCCCCATCTTTAAGGCAACCAACTGCCAGCATCAGTAAAAGTGGTAGTATATAAATTAATCTCTTCATATTATTGAGCTACACCTAACATTACGTGAGCAATTTAAAAACGATACAGCCAGTCAATAATTTTATACCTTTTTTGCTTCCTCCCAAAATACATCCATCTCGGCAAGGTTCATATCATGCAACTCTTTGCCATGTTCTTTGGCCTTACTTTCAAGGTATTGGAAGCGTTTAATGAATTTGCGGTTGGTTTTCTCCAGCGCGTCCTCGGGGTTAATGCCAATAAAACGGGCATAATTAATTAAGGAGAACAGCAGGTCGCCAAACTCGCCTTCGGCTTTATCATGGTCTATATCGCTTTCATTAGCAACGTTATATTCATCTTTAAACTCCTGTAGTTCTTCCTCTACCTTGGCCCAAACCTGCTCCTTATTATCCCAGTCGAACCCAACACCGCGGGCTTTTTCCTGTATGCGCGATGCCTTTACCAATGCCGGTAATGAAGCAGGTACGCCCCCCAAAACAGACTTGTTGCCTTCTTTTAGCTTTATCTGTTCCCAGTTGCGCTTTACATCATCCTCGTTATTCACTTCGGTATCGCTGTAAATATGCGGGTGGCGGTTTATCAGTTTATCGCAAATGCCGTTAAGTACCCCGGTAATGTTAAAGCTATCAGTCTCTGATGCTATACGCGAGTAAAAAACCAGGTGAAGCATAATATCGCCCAGTTCCTTCTTTATTTCGTCCATATCGCCGCTTAGGATAGCGTCGGACAGCTCGTACGTTTCTTCAATAGTAAGATGCCGCAGGCTTTCCAGTGTTTGTTTTTTATCCCAGGGGCAGTTTATCCGCAGGTCGTCCATGATGGTAAGCAGGCGTTCAAAAGCGCCGGATGGGGTAATGGCGGTAACAGGTGCAGTTATTGGCATAATATGTTGTTATAATTAACAAAGGTAACATATTCAGTTGGCAGTTATTAGTTGGCAGTTTGCAGGCTTGCTTTTGATAATAGGTAATTTTGCCCACTACCCACTACCCACTAAGTACTGCTAACAGCCCGTAACATCTCGCGTTTTCCCGGCGCGCCGGGCGCTTTCTCAACCTTTAAGCCCAACGCTTTTATGGTACGTTTAAGGTTGCCGGTTATGGCATAGGTTACAAATACCCCGCCGGGTTTTAAAAACTTAAGGGTGTGGGTAATGGCCTCCTCGCTCCACATTTCGGGCTGGTGGCTGGCGGCAAAAGCATCGAAGTATATCACATCATATTTTATTGGGGATGTAAAATTGGCAAGGGGTGTGGGTGCAATTTGCAGCTGCACATAGTTGTTTAGTTGCGTTGGCGATTTTAACGCCGCCCCGTAGTTTTGCAGCATGCTTTGCCAAACGGGCGCAGGCACATACTGGTCATAACCGGTTTGGCCAAGCATCTTATCCGTTAGGGGGTATGCCTCAATACCGGTATAAGTAAGGTTGATCTGCTGTTGGGTGCAAACATCGGCTGTGAGCAAAAAATTTAGCCCGGTACCAAAACCCACTTCTAATATAGATACATTGTTATTGCTGGTATTGCTGTGCTCCAGGAAATACTCAAGCCCCGAGTGTACAAATACGTGCATGCTCTCCTGCAGCGCCCCATTTCGCGAGTGGTAGTTTTCGCCTACCAGCGCGTTGAAAATAGTGTTTGAGCCATCGGCAGTGGTAACAATTTGTAAGTGCGAAGCGGATTGATCTGTGCCCATATGCAAACAAACAAAAGAAAAAGCTAAGAATTAAATCCTAAGCACTAAAATCTAAATTCTAAAATTTGAGGAAGCTGGTGGGGATGGACGTAAAGAAGAAAGGTAAGGAAGCCAGAGTAATTAACCTAACCTCCGGCCTCCAATAACCAACCTTTAATTATGCCGTCATTGCCAGCAGGCGGTTTAGCTTGTTGCAATAATCGGGCAGGCTAATATGGCCTTTATCGTAATCCGCAACCAGTTCGTCCAGTTGTTTTTCAACCAGGGTGCGGTCTGTTTTTCCGTTATGGGCGGCCATTTTTAAAGTATGCAGCTTCTGCTGGGCCGATTTCCTCATCAACATAGGCTGTACATCCTTCGCCTCTATCAAAACCTTGTTCAGTTTTTGCCTGTTTGCTTTATCAAACTTTAGTATCAGGTACACAATAACTGATCCGGCTACCATAAAGTAGAAAAAGTTGGCAGTTGATGTTGTTAAAATTTCGTTCATATAAATTATCCTCTTCTTATTCAATTTATAGCGACAAGTAGTCCGGTTCAATTATTACGCAGACGAGCGTGCCGGGGTTGCGCTTTTTTTAAAATTGATACAAAAAGCATATAGCAAAAAGGAGTAAGGCTAAAAAAAAGCTGCTGATGTGTAAAAAAACGGGCATAAACATTATCAGCATGTTATGTTTTCAAAAACAATCCGCCTACCTTTGCGCCATGTTATCCGGGCACTATAAAACTACCTTACACTACACTGTTTTTTTTATACTGATGCTGGCCGCCTTGCCGGCGCTATCGCAAACCACACGTAAGGCTAATCAGGCGGATGAGCAGACCGCGCACTCCTTTAAATTTAAAACCATCGTTATTGACCCCGGCCATGGCGGTAAGGACCCCGGTGCGCATGGCGCATACTCTAACGAGAAAACCATAGCCCTCAGCATCGGCAAGAAACTAAAGGAAGCCATTAATGAGGAGATAAGTGGCGTTGATGTGATCATGACGCGCAGCACCGATAAGTTTATTGAGCTGCACAAACGTGCCGAAATAGCTAACGACAATAAAGCCAACCTGTTTATATCCATTCACTGCAACTCATCGCCGGGTAAAGTTGGCAAGGGCAGGGGGGTACTGCTTTTAGTATATGGTTATCACCGCAAAGGCGAGCAACTGGAAGCCCTGCGCGAGAATGCGTCCATATTTATTGAAAAGGATTATAAGAAAAAATACAACGGCTATGGCGAAGATGCCGCCGTAAACGAAATTGTACTGGCTGCTTTCCAGCAGCGCTACCGTAAGCAAAGCATCCATTTTGGTAATCTGCTTAACGAGCAGTTTAAAGAAAAGGATGGCCGCAAAAGCCTGGGCGTGCGCGAGCAGGGCGTACTGGTACTACAGCAAAGCGGCATGCCGGGACTATTGGTAGAAACGGGTTTTATCAATAACCCGGCCGACGAGAAATACCTCAATTCATCCGAAGGGCAAAACGATATTGTACGCTCCATTATAATAGCCATAAAAAAGTACAAGGAAGGGCTTGAATAAATTAGTCGCGGCTTTTACGGTTGATATGATTACAGGTACAAAATTTGCGCGTATATTTAAATCTACCTAAAATATACCGCCATGAAACCAACAGTTAAAACATCCCGCAGAGATTTTATACGTAATGGTACAATAGCCGCAGGCGCGCTGATGCTTGGCCCCGCCTTATCGCAACTGGCTTTGGCCAAACCCGGCAAGCGCCTGGGGATTGCCCTGGTTGGTTTGGGTAGCTACAGCAGCGGGCAACTTGCCCCGGCGTTGCAGCATACTAAAAACTGCTACCTGGCAGGTATTGTTACCGGCACACCCACTAAAGCTGCCGATTGGGCCAAAAAGTACAACATAGCGCAAAAGAACATTTACAACTATCAAAATTTTGATGAGATAGCCAAAAACCCCGATATAGATATTGTGTACGTGGTGCTGCCGGTATCTATGCATAAAGAGTACACCATCCGCGCAGCGCAGGCAGGTAAGCATGTTATTTGCGAAAAGCCAATGGCGCTGAATGCTGCCGAGTGCCGCGAAATGATAGCCGCCTGTAAAAAGGCCAACCGCCTGCTATCAATAGGGTACCGCCTGCATTTTGAACCGCATACGCAGCAGGTTATGCGCCTGGGCCAAAAACAGGTTTTTGGTAAAGTAACCCAAATTGATACCGGCAACGGATTTACCTATAACGGCGACCCTAACGCCTGGCGCTTAAAAAAGGCCATGGCCGGCGGCGGCGGTTTAATGGATATGGGTATTTACGCTATACAGGGCAGCCGTTACACACTGGGGCAGGAACCTATAGCGGTTAAAGCCCGGCAGGAGAAAACCCGCCCGCAATTGTTTAAAGATGTTGATGAAACCGTTTTTTGGGAACTGAAGTTCCCCGGCGGGCAAAAGGTTACCGGCAAAAGCAGCTATAACCACGATTGGAGCTACCTGCGCGCGCAAGCCGAAAAAGGCACCTTTGAGTTGCAGCCGGCCTACGGGTATGATGGGCTTGACGGTAAAATAAATGGCAAACCCATGCAGATCCCCAATATTATACAGCAGGCCGCACAGATGGATGATTTTGCCACCTGTGTTACTCTAAAAAAACAAAGCCGTGTACCCGGAGAGGAAGGGTTAAAGGATATGAAGGTGGTTGATGCTATTTACCGTAGTTTGGATAGTGGTAATTGGGAGAATATTTAACGCAGTTATTCACCATCCTGTCATTTCAAACGAAGAACGAGGAGAACCGAACCTAGTGAGTTCATCAAGGCCATAAAAATATAAAACACTTGATAAATCCTGTTCAAACATGCAGGCGGCGAAATTGATCAAGACAGAAAAAAGCTTCCCCTCACAGGCCTTTACCTTTTGGTCCGCTTTTCTGTCAGGCCTTTACGCACGTTCGTCACTTTGCATACCTAATTAGCGTTGGCTTTTAGCCAACGGAGTGCAGCACCAAGCCGCGACTTTTCTTTTTCGTTCTTTTTTCTTTTGAGAGAAAAGAAAAGAACATCCACAGGCTTGCCGCACACTCACAACCCATTCCTAACGAAGCACTAACCAGCGACCTTACTATCGGGAGATTGCTTCGTACCCCGCAATTACGCTTGGAGAAAGCAATGCAGCGCAGCTAAAGAAAAATCCCTCTTCATCATAAAAATCCGCTTAATCCCGGTTATATTTACCCCACCAATACCACCTAGTCCATGCATTTAAAACGAATTATATTAATGGCCCTGATACCCCAGCTTTTATCAGCGTTTAGCTTTGCGCAAAAAATACCTTATGGCAAAAACCAGGCTGTGGGTAAGTATTACGATATACGCGGCATAAAACTTTATGTAGAAGAATACGGCAAGGGCCAACCCCTGCTGATGATACACGGCAACGGTGGCGATATGAGCGCCTTTAGCGAGAACGTGCCCTATTTTTCAAAAAAGTATAGGGTGATACTGGTTGACAGCCGCTCGCAGGGTAAATCGGTAGATACCAACCCCGCCATTACTTTTGAGCAGATGGCCGATGATTTTGCCGCCCTGCTGGATGCCATGCATATACCAAAAGCCTATGTGCTGGGCTGGAGCGATGGTGGGATAAACGCCATTTTAATGGCTATTCGCCACCCGGATAAGGTAATAAAGTTTGCATCAACCGGTGCAAATATCACCCCCGATGCTTCTGCATTTGCAGACCCTAAAGCCTGGCCTGATTCAAAAAAGTATTACGAACAGAATAAGAACAAAAAATGGCGCACCGCTGCCGAAAGGAACGGCTGGAAAATGTTTATGCTTGATTGGGAACAACCCAATATAAAATTAACCGAACTGCATAAAATTAAATGCCCGGCCTATATTATAGCCGGCGAGCACGATGTTATTGCCGATAAACATACCCGCCTCATACAGGCCAATATCCCCGGCAGCAAGCTGTGGATAGTAAAAGGATCGGGCCATGGCACGCTGATAGAAAAGGCTGCAGTGTTTAATAAAAAAGTAGATGCTTTTTTTGAAGGGAAATAGTTAATTTGTCATCCGTTTTTAAAAAAAGATGTTTAAACATCTTTTTTTAAACTACATATCAAACCTTTATTTACCTTTGGATCATACAAAAAATATTAAACTGAAATAAGCACACATGAAAAAGATCTTAACCTTAGCAGCAGTAGCATTATTTATGCAAACGGCTGTATTTGCACAAAGCACTTGGAAAGTAGACAAGGCGCACTCACACGTAAAATTTACCATCACTCACTTAGCGGTGTCAGACGTTGATGGTACTTTTAAAGATTTTGATGCATCAATTGTTGCTGCAAAGCCCGATTTTAGCGACGCTAAATACACTTTTACAGCCAATACTGCATCTGTTAATACCGAAAATGATAACCGCGACGGTCACTTAAAATCAGCAGATTTTTTTGATGTTGCTAAATTCCCAACCTTAACATTTGTTAGCACAAGCGTTGCTGCTGCCGGTACAAACAAATACAAAGTAACCGGTAACCTAACTTTACATGGTGTTACTAAACCGGTAGTTTTAGATGTAGCTTACCGTGGTACTATTACCAACCCTATGACCAAAGGCCCTGATGCCGGTTTTAAAATTACCGGTACCATTAAACGTTCTGATTTTGGTTTTGGCAGCAAATTTAGCTCGCCAATGCTAAGCGACGAAGTTGAACTAAACGCAAGCGGCGAATTTTTGAAACAATAATAGTTTTTCGAATATATAATTGCAGAGAAAGCGGCCCTTGTGATTGGGGGCCGCTTTTTTACTTATAAGCCTATCCGTTTAAACGTAAGCGTACGGCCAATAAATTTAAAGTGCCAGTAGCCTTTTACTTTTAACAGCCCGTCTTTATCTATATAAGCCGACGAGTTCCACTGCCGGCCGTGTTTGGCATCGTATATCATACCGTTTTCCCATGTATTGCTTGTTGGGTTATAGCTCAGGTTTTCAAGCACATTCATACCCAGTATTTTTCGGTTACGCAAGGTAGGGTCGGGGTTCAGGTTATCTGTCCAGTGGTCAAGCTCCCGGGTATCGTCGTGGTCATCAAACCATACAATTTTGGCTTTATATTCGGCACCCTCTTTATAAACCTGTATCACCAGGTTTTTTTGGTCAAGCTCCCATTTGCCGCAAACCCTATCGGCGGCAGCCATAGTTGTGGTATAATGGTTTGTACCACTATACAGCATAATTGCCAAAAAGCTACACAAAAAATGTTTTGTCATACAATTGCCATGGGTATAGCAATATACACAATAGCAATGCCAATTAAAATATCAGGAAATAATTAATATTTTTTTAAATGCGCTTGAATGCCATGGTTTTACCAAGCAGTTTAACCTTCCAGTAACCTTTTACTTTTAGCTGGCCGTTTTTATCAAGGTAGGCCGCGGCGCTCCAGTATTTGCCGCTTTGTACCTCATAGATCCTGCCGCCTTCCCACGAGTCTGATTTTGGGCTGTACGTCAGGTTCTCTACCACGTCAAGCCCCAGCACTTTGCGGTTGCGCAGGGCAGGATCGGGGTTTTTAACATCGGTAATGGTTTCCATGGGTTTGGCTTTGGTAACACCGCCGCTAAACCAGGTCATTCTGGCTTTAAAAGTGCCTTTATATGGGTAAACTTCTACCACCAGGTTTTTCTCGGTCGATTCCCACTTGCCGCAAATGCGCTTAGCTTTAGCGGTGGCGTCATCATCAGGGGTATCAGTAGCCTTAACGATAGTGAACGAACAAAGTACGATCAGTAATAAAGTATATAAATAACGCATGCAGGGGGGTAATATAGCGCTGCTATAGCCGCAGCTAAAAACATTAACGCATAAATACGTAATTGTTTGTAATAAGCATAAAAAATATTAAACCTAATGCCCGGAATTGTTTATATTTTAGTGGCTTAAACCTTATGATGAAAAGAATTTTAACACTACTAATAATAACACTCGCTGTAATATGTGTGCAATCATGCAAGAAAAATGATCCCGTAAGCATCAACACAGGGAAAATATATTTACTAAAAACAATAAGGCAGGATGGAAAAATATCTACTGTGTTGGAGTATGATAATAAAAACAGGCTGATTGAGCTGACTTATTCCAGTGGATATGATTTCAAGTATACATATGATTCAAACGACAGGCTGGTGCAGAGCAAAGAGTATTTTGGTGAAAACGATCCTATTCTTCATCTGACTGAGAACTTCACTTATAGTTCAAATAAAATAACTGTAACTACAATTAGCAATACATCGGGTAGTGTTTCGAAAGTTTTCTATGATCAAAGTAATGGACGAATAACTAAACTATATTTTGAAGTAAATCCGACTTCTTTTGAATACGAGTACGATAATAAAGGGAATATCGTAAAAGTAGTGCCTAAAAACGCCGGTCCAAATAATAGCAATGAAATATTAGTTTATAAGTATGATGATAATAAAAGCCCCTTTAGCATGATAAAAGGGCTAAATTTAAACTTCTATCTAACGTTTTCGGGCGGCCATCCCGGGTATGGAGTAGTAAATAATATATTAACACTTGAGAATTATTACGAGAATAATTATAAATACAATGCTGATGGATTCCCAACCTAATCTACACATAAATTTCTTGTAAACGGCGCAATAGCAAATATTGAATACGAGTACATCATCAAATAGCCCAACGAAAACGTAATAGTTAAATTATTACCTCCCTGCCAGCCGTATCTGCAACGCAGTTTATATATTTGAGATGTAAACCAAATACACACCGCTCATCTGTATGAAAAAACTGCCACTGCTGCTGCCCCTGCTTGGGCTGGCCATATCTGCATCTGCGCAACAAAAAAATATATACCATAAGGGTTGGGTCGATTTTAATAAGAACGGCCGTATGGATGTTTTTGAAGATCCGTCGCAAAACATAGAAAAACGCATTGCCGACCTGCTTAGCCAGATGACTGTTGAGGAAAAAACCTGCCAGATGGCTACCCTGTACGGGTACAAACGCGTGCTTAAGGATGAAATGCCCGTTGCCAGTTGGAAAAACGAGATCTGGAAGGATGGTATTGCGAATATTGATGAGGAACTGAACAACCTTACCTCGCATACCGATGATGCGCCCACCCAGTATTCATACCCCTTCAGCAAACACGCATCGGCCATTAATACTATACAAAAATGGTTTGTAGAAGAAACCCGCATGGGCATCCCTGTTGATTTTACCAACGAGGGGATCCACGGCCTTAACCACGATCGTGCCACCCCGCTGCCCGCCCCGATAGGCATTGGCAGTACCTGGGATAAGCAGTTGGTGCGCCAGGCCGGCCAAACCGTTGGCCGCGAAGCAAAAGCCTTAGGCTATACCAACGTTTACGCCCCAATACTCGACCCCGCCCGCGACCAGCGCTGGGGCCGTGTAGTAGAGTGCTACGGCGAAAACCCATTCCTCATAGCCGAAATGGGCAAGCAAATGGTGCTGGGCATCCAGGAGGAAGGGGTGGCATCAACCCTTAAGCATTATGCCGTGTACAGCGTGCCTAAAGGCGGCCGCGACGGCAGCGCCCGTACCGACCCGCATGTGGCCCCGCGCGAGATGCACCAGGTTTACCTGTACCCGTTTCGCCGGGTGATACAGGAAGCGCACCCCATGGGCGTAATGAGCAGTTATAATGATTATGATGGCGTGCCAATAACCGGCAGCTATTACTTCCTGACCGAGTTGCTTCGCCAGAAGTTTGGTTTCCAGGGCTATGTGGTGAGCGATAGCGAAGCGGTAGAATACTTATACTCCAAACACAAGGTAGCTGCCGATTATAAAGAGGCCGTACGCCAGGCGGTTGAGGCCGGGCTAAATGTGCGCACCAACTTTACCATGCCGCAAACTTTTATATTGCCCCTGCGCGAACTGATCAAAGAGAACAAGATCTCGATGAAGGTGATCGATTCGCGCGTGGCGGATGTGTTAAGGGTGAAATTCCGTTTGGGTTTGTTTGACAGCCCCTACGTGAAAGACCCAAAAGCAGCCGATAAATTAGTGCATACCGCCGCCGACGAGCAAATGAGCCTTAAAATGAACCGCGAGGCGATGGTGCTTTTAAAGAACGAGAATAACATGCTGCCGCTTGATAAAAGCAAATACAAAAACATACTGGTAACCGGCCCGCTGGCTGTAGAAAGCAATTACACCGTGAGCAGGTACGGCCCGTCGCATAACCCTATTACATCGGTGTTTGATGGTGTTAAAAAATATGTTGGCGCAGCAGGTAAGGTAAGCTATATAAAAGGCTGCGACATGGTTGATGCCACCTGGCCCGAGAGCGAAATTATTGAAACACCGTTAACCGCCGCCGAGCAGGCCGGTATTGATTCGGCAGTGGCGCAGGCTAAGCTATCAGACGTAGTGATAGCCGTTGTAGGTGAGGACATAGACCGTGTGGGCGAGAGCCTTTCCCGTACCGGGTTAAACCTGCCCGGCCGCCAGTTAAAGCTGATACAGGCCCTGCAGGCAACCGGCAAACCCGTAGTTATGGTGATGATAAACGGGCAGCCGCTTACCATCAACTGGGAGAATAAGTATGTGCCTGCAATTTTAGAGGCCTGGTTCCCGAGCACCCAAAGCGGGCAGGTAATTGCCGAAACCCTTTTCGGCGATAACAACCCCGGCGGCAAGCTGCCTATCACCTTCCCTAAAACAACCGGGCAAATTGAGTTTAACTTTCCGTTTAAGCCAAACTCGCAAGCCGGGCAGGGCTGTAAAAATAGCTGGGGGCATACCAGCGTTAACGGCTCGTTATATCCTTTCGGCTATGGGTTAAGCTATACCAAATTTGAATACAGCAACCTGCAGGTATCACCAGAGAAAGGGCAATCGCAGGGCGATGTTACCGTTACGGTTGATGTAACCAACACCGGCCAGCGCCAGGGCGATGATGTAGTGCAGCTTTATTTGAAAGATGATGTAAGCAGCGTAACTACCTACGAATATGACCTGCGTGGTTTTGAGCGCATAAGCCTAAACCCCGGCGAAAAGAAAACCGTTACCTTTACCCTGCACCCGGACGACTTGGCCCTGCTTGATAAAAACATGAACTGGACCGTTGAGCCCGGCACCTTCCAGGTTTGGATTGGCGCGTCATCTGAGGATATTAAATTGAAGAAAGGGTTTACGATAGAGTAATTATATTAGCCCCATAATCGTTTGCAATGAAACCTAAGTTTGTATATCTGTTTGTTTTGATGGTGTTCTTAACTGCCTGCAATCAACCTGCTGCGGATAAAAAGGCAACGCCGAATAAAATCGCAGCAAAAAAAGCGTTAAACGCTCAGGGTAATAAAAAAGGGGGCAAGGACACGTTAATCATAACCACTAAATGTGCGGTGAGAGTTGATCTGGACACTGTTCAGTTAGATAAGTTACGGAAAAAATATGGCGACAATGCTTTCTATACGGGAGCAGATGACAATGTTTACTATTCTTACATAGCCGATTCTGTTCTTAAAGCTAAGGATATGCCGGTGGTAGCAAACAAAGAACAAAAGTATTTGAAGTTTGTTCGGGATAACGGAGTTGTTACTTTAGTTAAGATTGATACCCTGCCGCAGCCCTCAAATTATTACTTTTTTGAGCCGGGTAAAACTCCTTATCAGCCTGATATCACAGATATAAAAGCAGAGTATCAGCGTTATTTTATAAAATGATACCAGCCTATGGGTTTTTTAAAATCGTTTTTTAATAAGCCCGAAACCGGGGAGCCCTACAAAGGCCTGCCCGAAAATAAACAGCTTTTGGGCTATATAGCTGGGTGGTACAAGCAACCATCAGACGGAACTTATAGAAAAACGGTAATGGAATTAATGGATGGTAAACCAACCTTGCTTTTGCCATCTGTTAACAATGGAATTAACATAGGCCCGGATGGATGGCAAATCAGCGATGCCAATACCTCGTTGAAGCTTACATGCATTTATGAGATAGAAGGTTTAAAAGCCCTTGGTGCATTTACTGATGAAGAAGCATTGTTAACCTGGTCGCAAGGCCGCACGGAGTACGTTGCCTTAAAATCAAATGATGTACTTAAACTGTGCGAGCAGAACGGCATTAGCAGGCTGGTGATCAACAGCAACTGCTATAACATGTTTGTAATGCAGCGTAGCCGCGAAGAGATAAAAGCTTATAGCATTCCGGAGGGTACAACGGTAAGGGTTGGCACACCCGAGCGCCCGCTGCCAAAACGTATTATTGAAAAAATGCAAGCAGGGTTTAAAACTAACAACAACATTCAAGAGGCCTATGAATACCTGAATTCGTACGCTGATGAACATAGCCAGGTTATTGGCATTGTATTGGCGGCCGATTCGGAGGAGAGCAGGTCGGCGGCTACTTTTTTAGTGCAGGATGCCCTGCGGGGCGAAGAACTGGAGCAACCGGTAAATATATTTTTTCTGCAGCATGCAAGCTGGTTGCAAACCATAAATCAAATCCCGGGTTCGAAATTTTATGATAACACAAAACGTAAATGATAAACTTAGAATGGACCCCCGAAGCATATAAAAGTGCAGATAACATCACCATCCGCAAGGCTACTTTAACCGATATGGATACCCTGCTGCAATTTGAGCAGGGTGTTATTACTGCCGAGCGCCCGTTTGACCAGACCCTGAAGGAAGAACATATTAATTACTACAACCTACCCGAGCTGATCACCGCGCCGCATTGCCATCTGTTGGTTGCCGAATTGGCCGGCGAACTGATTGGCAGCGGCTACGCCCGTATAGAAACCTCAAAAGTTTATCTGAAACACCCGCAGTATGCTTATCTGGGTTTTATGTACGTATTGCCGCAGCATCGTGGCAAAGGGGTAAATAAAATGGTAATAGTTGCCCTGCAGGATTGGGCCGCCAGCCAGGGTATGAACGAACTGCGCCTGGAGGTTTACTATCAAAACGCTCCCGCTGTTAAAGCTTACGAGAAGGTGGGCTTTATAAGCCACATGATTGCCATGCGTAAAGGTTTATAGGGCAAACCCACCTTCGCCTGCCTTAATTTCTGAATATATTTAATGCCTGTATGCCTGTGCCTGTAAAAACATCCGTTTGTTTTTGCTTTAATGTTGGTGTAATCAGTTTAAATTTTAAAAAGTTTTTCAACTTATTGTAGTTTACCGCATTATTTATAATTTTATAGCAGAAAATTAGACCTAACTATTTAAAGGCACATCAAATACCGAATGGAAATAAAAAGCAATGGTGTAAAAAGCGGCTGGTTAAAAAACATGATCATTAAGCGACTGTATTTTGATAAAGCCATGTCATGTGCGGGGTTAAGCCAACTTTTTGACAAGAGCATCCCATCAATAGCAAAAGCTATAAACGAACTGATAAAAGAAGGTTTTGTGATTGAGCAGGGGTACGCTCCCTCAAGCGGAGGCCGCAGGCCATTGATGTATGCCATTAATACCAACGCCATGTTCATCCTGGCGGTGGCTATGGATCAACTCTCGGCCCGTATCCAGTTGATAGATCTGAACAACAACCCGGTTGCCGAAATGGCCACGGTTGAATTAAAACTGCATAATAACGAGCAGGCGCTTTCGCAGCTCATCAGCCATTTAAATAATTATGTGGAAGAGAGTGGCGTAGCCAAAAAGAAAATTGCCGGTATTGGTATTGGGATGCCCGGCTTTATCAACGCAGTTGAAGGGATCAACTATACCTATCTTGATGCCGGTGGCGAAAGCCTAAGCAAGTATATTGCTAAAGAAACGGGTATCACCACATATATTGATAACGACTCGAGCCTGATAGCCCTTGCCGAGCAAAAGTTTGGTATAGCACGCTCTGCGCAGGAAGTAATGGTGATAAATTTGGGCTGGGGTATAGGCCTCGGGATGATCATAGACGGAAAGATCTTTCGCGGGTACAACGGTTTCGCGGGCGAGCTGAGCCACATCCCTTTATCAGACAACGGGGCTTTGTGCGTTTGCGGTAAACGCGGCTGTTTAGAGGCCGAAGCATCTATGCTGGTTGTTGCCGAAAAAGCCGAAGAGGGAATTAAAAAAGGCCGTGTAACCAGCCTTAAACCACACAACGGCCAATCAAAATTAATGGGCGAAGATTTGATGGAAGCCGCCAACCAGGGCGACCAGTTTGCTATTGAGTTGCTTACCGATGCCGGTTATAAAATTGGCAAGGCGCTGGCTATCCTTATCCACATCATGAACCCGGCAAATATTGTGTTGAGCGGCCGCGGTGCTAAAGTTGGTAAGATACTGATGGCCCCAATACAACAGGCCCTGCATAAATACTGTATCCCGCGCCTATCATCGGGCACCGAATTACTAATCTCATCATTAGGTTTTGATGCCGAACTGATTGGTGCCGCTGTACTGGTGATGGAGAACTTTGATAAAGAAGAACGGGCCGTGAAGTAAAGATTGGTGAGCGGAGACATGTTGCATGGAGAGTGGGTTAGAGCAAGCCGAATTTATAGGGCTTGCGCCCGTTATATTTATTAAGCAACAGCATAGCATGTGATTTCTCTCTATGTTCGAAATGACATGCTGTTTAGCCCATACCTTGGCACGCGTGTGCCAATACCAGCCAAAAATCATCCCATAAAAAAACTCCCATGCGCCACACACCGGCACACAGGAGTTCCATCATCCTGCTTAAAAATATTTTAGTTGCTTACACGAACGTTGGTATGGTATTTTATCACTTCGTGGTCTTGCAGCCAATCGGCAATGTAGCCGGCAACTTCCTGCCAGCCTTCCTGCCCGCATATCCAGTGGCCGCGATCGGCAAATTCTTTATAGTCGGATATGCTTACCTCATCACTATAGGCTTCTGCATTGCGTTTACACAGTTCGGCGGGGATTATCTCGTCCTTTTCGCCGCCAATAAACAACAAGGGCGAGTGTGGCATTTCTACATCAATTTCACCATCTTCGCCCATACAATCGCGCAGTACGTTGCGGCTATCGTGTGTAGCGGTTTCTTCAAACGCCACTTTTGCATCCTCCAGGCTCATGGTGTTACAAAACGACTCGTGGAAACTTTCCAGATCGGTATAAAAAGGTTCGTTGCCCTTAAATGGGTTAGAGATAAGCGCGCTGTTTTTCATAAAACCCCAATCAAAAGCCAGCATAGCATTTGGCGCTACCGAATCTATAGCCACTCCCAAATCGGCAAGGCCTTTGGCAACCATTAGTTGCACAATTAAGCCGCCTACCGAGTGGCCTATTAAAATGGGTGGGGTATCCTGTACGCGTACCAATGCTTCAATATTATCAACCACGGTTTGCAGGTGCAGGTCGCCGAGGCCCTCGGGTGGGTAATCACGCAGGTCCTGCGGTTCGCCTTCGTGTTTTGGCCAGGCCGGGGCAATGCAATTATAACCCCTATCTGTAAAAAAGGCTATCCAGTTATCCCAGCTTTTTGGGTTTTGAAACATGCCGTGAATAAAGATGATAGTTCTCATAAGTAGTTTAGTTTCAATAAACTCTCCCAAAAACATACCAAAGGTTTATTTTTTTGCGCTTTAGGAAAATAATAAGTATTCCTTGAGGTTGATATTCTTGTACATCAGAGAGTTATACTGCCCCCAACTTTATAAATTTCATGAAACTTTATCCCTGCCTTTTTAAAATGAAGGCTGTAGTTTTTGTAGCGTTGTTCAATAAAAAAGTCTTTTGCGTAGCCATCATGCACAGGTAATATCTGTTTTGGCCTAACCCTGTCGGCAAAACCGGCAATGCGCAGCTCATTGGCAAACGGAGCCATGGTAACCATCAGCAACAGTTCGATATCGGGGTATTCGGTTAACCGGGTTTCCATCGAATCAACGGGGTGCAGTATCTTTTCATTTATTAAAAAACCGGTCATTTGCGGGATGGGGTTGTCCAGCAAAGGCTCGTGCTGCACCGGGAAAGCATCCAGCTTAAATGGGCCAATATTGTAAGTGCCTTGTTCCATCAGGCTGTAGGCCAAGCCTTCTTTGGCAATGGCTTCGCCCACCTGGGTATTGGTGTAAATGGTGGCTTTACTTAGTGCAGCTATCGTTTTCAGGTTTTCGGTATCCAAATGGTCCGGGTGTATGTGGGTGATGATAATGCTATCCACATCGGCAAACATTTGTGGGGTTACCCGCCCCTCGGCAAAGCTGAATTTACCGGGGTCGAACAAAAGCTTATAACCGTCAAGCTCAAAAACAAGGCAGGAGTGCAGGTATTTGGTGATTTTCATAACAACGGTAATTGTATGTAGTAAACTTACCGTTTATAAAAAAAGTTTTTACCTACAGCAGCTGTTTTAATTCGTGAAAGTTATTGATGGTGGCCACCTGCCCGCTTTGTACCTGCCCAAAGCCATATGCGGCAAAAATGAAAGGTACACCTGCTTTTGTTGCCGAGTCGTAATCGCCGGTGGTATCGCCTACATAAACCGGGTTTTGCAGATTATGGTCGGTCACAATATCGCGTATATTATCGGCCTTTGGGTTACCCTTTGTGCCGTAACACTGGTGCGCTAAAAAATGCGGATGCATATGGTGCAGGTCTAAAAATAGTTCGATGTAACCACTTTGGCAGTTGCTTACAATGTAAAGCTTGTATTTTTCACCAAGGTAGGTGAGCGTATCAGCAAGACCGGGGTACAGGGTACCACCCTGTTTATGCAGTATGTCCAGTTCGGCAACTGAGCATAGCTGCTGTACTTCGGCACGTTGTTCGGTACTTAAAGCAGGGAAAAGTTTTTCGAAGATCTTATCATAGGTCATCCCGGTGATAGAGCGTACACGTTCGCGGGTCATTATCTCGTGGCTCATGTAAGGCGCTTTATCAAGCGCGGTTTGCCAGGCTTTGGTAATGGTTTCGGTGCTGTCCCAAAGGGTGCCGTCAAGGTCAAATATTATACTGTCGAATTTATCTTTTAAACTATTCATTACTGCGTTTTGTGCCGCAAAAGTAGCAGATTATTTTTAGCAGATGGTTGCCAAAAAGTAATTAATAGCCAGGGAAACGGCCAAACGAAAATAATGCGGTTAATGCCGGGATGGCCAATAAAATAAATACCCTGGCCTGCTCTGCTTTGTCAGAATCGCCTTTAACAATTACGTGGTTAATATCGGTTATGATGGTGTTGATGAAGTTTTTCATGGTAAACATATTAATTGTGATTTATTGCATATGTGACCGTGAATAATTTTAAAGGTTTAATGAATGAGTGATTGTAAAATGGATGTTACAGCGCTTGCGGTAGCAAAGGCACAGTAAACGGTTTTGTCAGTCTGAGCCTGTTGAAGACTTATATGCGCGGCAAATGGTTCAGCAAGCTCATCATATCTTGTGCGCTTTGCTCTACTCGTTATCATACAAAATCGTATTGTGGATATTCCAATCTTCAATATCAATTAAACCCGGCTTGGTTTGATAATGGCTGTCATCGGTGGGGCATTTTACTACATAGCCATCATTATTGGCAAGGGCAATAATAGGGCGCGCCCTGCACTGCTTGCAGGGCTTACAATAAATAGATTTGGGTATAGTTACATAGCCCTTCATATCATGATATACGGATTTTTACTCCCTGTGGTTGTAGGTTTAAAAGAGAACAGTTTGCCCGCGGGCAGTCAATTTATTTTTGGCGAGGGGGGTTACTTTGCGTCGTTTATTTCTATCCAATAACCATCGGGGTCCTGGATATATACCTGCGATACACCATCTACACGATGCTCTACCTGGCCGGTAACCCCTTTCCAGTTGCTGTAGGGAATCTGCTTTTGGTTAAGCAGGGCAATGAAATTATTGATAGAAGGTACACTGAAGCAAATATGATCGCCGATAAGCTTTTGAGCCGGCGAACAGCCGCCCTGTATAACATGCATAGCAATATTGGGGGCTATATTATACCAGGTGTGTACGGTATCTTTAAACGGGTTGGGGATTATCTTTAAATTTAATACAGAGGTATAAAAAGCGTTACTTTTTTTAAGGTCTTTTGAGCAAAGGGCCACATGGTTAAAAACAGCTTTTGCGGCGGTTTGCGCATGGCTTACCATTGGCGAACCCAATAACAGCAAAGCCGCTATTTTAAAAGCCCGGTTTGTTGTATGCGTTAATTTGATAATGTTTAACATTTAAGGGATTGTTAAATTATGTTCTAAATATACAAGTTGAGAAATATTAAAGTAATTATTTAGCATATTTAATTGTAACAATTACGAATATACTTTTAGCCAAAATTGTACTTTAGTGAATAAACAATTCGCCCTATGGATAGCACCGGTACAAAAAAGCCTGCGGTTACTACCGTTACCGCATTAATAGCAGCGCTTACCTGGTTTGCCCTGGCACTGCAGTTTTATTTGTCCATGAACGCTTATATGGCCCAGGGGCGAACCGTTGCCGGTGCCCTAACCGATTTTTTCACCTACTTTACTATACAGTGTAATATCATTACGGCAACAGGGCTTACAGCGGTTGCATTGGGTGGGTTTTCAAAAAGCTTTTTTTCGCGCCCGGGTGTTTTAACAACCAGCGCGGTTTACATTAGCATTGTATGCCTGGTATACAACATTGCGCTACGCGGCATTGCAAACCCCCAAGGCTGGGCCCGCGTGGCCGACGAACTGCTGCATGCCATTTGCCCGCCATTGTTCGTAATTTTTTGGCTAAGCCTTGTACCTAAACAGGGCATTGTATGGAAAGATGCCTTTAGCTGGCTTTGGTACCCGTTTTTTTACCTGGTTTATGCATTAACACGCGGTGCTTTGTGTGAGCGGTACCCGTACTTTTTTTTAAATGTTGTTGAGTACGGCTATCCCCGGGTGTTTATTAATATAGCTATACTGATGCTGGTTTTTCTGGGCTTTAGTATGCTGTATGTTTTTATAGCCAAATTGATAAGTAAAAAGGTGATTGCCTGATAGCGCTCAATTACTTCCTTCATGTTTTACGTGCCGGGTAACTCAACAAAAAAACAGCAACTCAGCTAACCTCTAATTTAAACAAATTTTTGCCTGTAGGCTGTTTTTGTGCTTAATTCCTGTATAATATGTGTTTAATGAAGGGTGCAGATGTTCCCTTTTTTGCCAATGGTTTGTGTAACATTCTTGTGAGGCTTGTGGTCTGGATTAAACTTTGCCATACTACAGTAGTTTAATTTATATAAACAATAATTAAGTATTAAAAACATAAAGTTATGAAAAAGGAAATAGTAAAATTGTTTGCGTTATTAGTATTTGGCGCCACAATATTCAGCAGTTGTTCAATTGAAAACAGAAACCACAGAGGCAGGTATGACAATGGCCGCCATCACGACCGCCATGATGATCGTAACAGGGGTTATTAACTAAATCATAAATAAAAATTATAACAGGAAATACAACCCATTATGAAATACTTAAAAGTATTAGCCGTAGCCGTAGTTGCCATGTTTGCCTTTGAAGGTGCAAAAGCACAAGTAGTAGTAAGTGCCCATATAGGCACCCCGCCACCAACCCGCACCGTTGTAGTTGAAAGGCCGGTTGACCGTGTAGTAGTAGTAAACAGGCACCATCGCCGCCACCCGCATTACCGCCGCACTGTAGTGGTAAGCAGGCCGGGATACTACCGCGAACATCGCAGGCGTGTAGTAGTTAGGCATTACTAAATATTATAAATAAAAAGCCCTCCCGTAAATCCGGGAGGGCTTTTTTGTTAGCGGGTTATCAGTACCCAGTCTACATAATATTTAGCGTTACCCGCTTTAATCTGATCTACAGATGCCTGCGATAAACCGAAATAGGGCTTGCTTACTTTATTTACCCCGTTTGGATAGCCACCACCCAAAGCAAAATTCAATATCAGGAACTTAGGGTTATCAAATGCCCATTTACCATATTTCTCGGCCATGGCCCGGGTTACAGTGTAGGTTACCTTGCCATCCAACTTAAAAATTAGGGTATCTTTTGTCCAGTCTACGCTATACACGTGCCATTGGCTTGCATCGGTTCCCTTTGGGAAGTATGCGCGGTAAACCAGCGGCGTATTGCCAAAATAACCCGGCCCGTGCAGCGCGTTGCTGATCCAGCGGGTGTTGCCCACGGTTTCCATCATATCAATTTCGCCGGTGGCGGGCCATTCGCCTTTGCCTAAGGCCCAAAATGCGGGCCACATGCCATCGCCGCCGGTAACTTTTACCCTGGCCGATGCGCTGCCGTAAGTGAACATCACTTTATCGCGGGTATTGATGCGCCCGCTTACAAAATCGTACTTTTTGCCTTCTTTACTGGTATGGCCGGGCTTGTACAGCGCCTTTAAGATCAGTACGCCATTTTCGGTGTATATGGTTGCTGCCGAATCGATGTAGGCCTGTTGTTCGTCGTTTACGGTACGGCCGGTTATTTCAACAT